>Ga0315315_10005528_pt1 | contig 11659 bp, 6 predicted proteins | sample M140m3416metaG_FD_203699 | JGI IMG/M metagenome (GOLD analysis project Ga0315315, IMG submission 203699) | Ammonia-oxidizing marine archaeal communities from Monterey Bay, California, United States - M1 40m 3416 | ecosystem: Environmental > Aquatic > Marine > Intertidal zone | place: USA... | reverse complement strand
GAAAATATCGAATAATGGAATTCCTTTAGAATTAGATGAAAATAAAAAGAAAAAGATCAGAATCCTCAATATAATGCTTAGCATTATTATTGTTCTTTCATTGTTTTTTTTAATTATTGACTTATAGCATCAAGTATTAGAAGGAGTAGCTATTACTTTAGTTACGATCTCCACCTGTCTCTGTATTCTATTCCTCATTTATAAAAAAAAACATACACTGTCAAAATGGCTTTCAATAGTTTTTATAATTAGCTACGTTTCCTTGTTAACCATGCTAACAGGAAAAAATACCGGCACTATTATTTATTTGATCCCAAGTGTATTATTTCCCACGATTATTTTTCAAAACAAAAAAACAATCATTGTATTGTCTGTATTTATTATTGGGTTATTCTCTTCTTTATTCTGGCTTACCCAATCTATGGAAGCATTTATAGTATTAACAGATGAAATAAGAGTAATATACCAGTTTTCTGGAATGCTGGGGGTAATTATTACTTCCTTTCTAATGATATGGTATTTTAGAAATTTAAATGATGCCTATGAAGATATCATTGTTGAGAAAAATGAAAGTCTAATTACAATAAATGACCAAGTCAACCAACAAAAATTAAAACTAGAAATTAAAAATAAGGAAATTACGGATTCACTCAATTATGCTAAAAGAATCCAGCAAGCTATTCTACCTCCAAAATCCAAAATAAACAATCATTTAAAAAACAACTTCATACTTTATTTACCTAAAGATATTGTTGCGGGTGACTTTTATTGGCTTGAAGAAAAAGAAGACAGAGTTCTTTTTGCTGCTGCAGATTGCACTGGGCATGGAGTGCCTGGGGCAATGGTGAGCGTAGTATGTAATAATGCTCTTAATCGATCAGTAAGAGAATATAACCTGACTAATCCTGGCGAAATACTAGATAAAACTAGAGAACTAGTAATTGAAGAATTTGAAAAAAGTGATGCTCAAGTAAAAGACGGAATGGACATTGCCCTTTGCAGTATAATTGGTGATAAATTAGAATATGCAGGGGCACATAACCCCCTTTGGATTGTCCGCAAAGGTAATCTGTTAGAGACTAAAGCCAATAAACAACCCATAGGAAAATTTGAAAACCTTCTACCCTATACCACACATTCTATTTTATTAGAAAAAGGAGATACAATTTATATTTTTTCCGACGGATATTCAGACCAGTTTGGTGGAAAAAAAGGCAAAAAATACAAAACAGCTAACTTCAAAAAGTTCCTATTGTCCATTCAAGAAAACTCTATGGAAAAGCAGCTTTCCCTGCTTGATGCAGAATTCGAAAAATGGCGGGGCTCAATGGAGCAAATTGATGATGTATGTGTTATTGGTCTTAGAATATAATTACTTTATCTATACTCTAATCTTCAAACCAAAGTTTAAAAGTATTGGAACATTATCCAATAATTCCACTTCAGGTCTAAGCTGGAATAAACTGCCATCAATATCTGCATCTATTTGTTTTCCCTGTTCATCATAACTACAAGTCTTAAATCTATCAGAAAAAAACAATAACTTAGTATCAAGGCCTACTCCGATTGCCAAATTATCATTCATTTTTATATCAAGACCCCAACTTACTCCCATCGAACTTGGATACTTAGCAACAGATTTAGATCGGAGTACATCAGATTGATATCTTTTACCAACCCTATTGTGGAAAAAGTCAAAATTAGGCCCCACATTAATAGTTAAAACATTTTCCTTTTTAAAGCTAACATTGTATGTGTTTGTTAACCAACCTGAAATACTGTATTTGTATAATAACCTATATCGTAAATAATTACTGGATACTACAGATTTATTGTCTCCAGATACTGAAGTCTCCTTTGGCATGCCAACACCTAATTCAAAACCATGGGAAATACTAGTCATACAATCCAATCTTTTATCGAAAGATAACCCAACATTCGCATAAATAAGATTATTATCATCACCACCTATTAAATCCATACCGCTACCAAATGAAATAAGTTTAGTAAAACTTGCTTTTTCCTCAACATATTCAGGTTTTGTAGAATTTTTATATCGAACATACTTAAAAGCCCCCAAATCTGGTTCAATTATCAACCCATCCGAATGTTCAATTAAACCAACACAATAACCATAATGAAGAATCTGAAATATTCTTTGATTGTTCATCCATTTATTTTTGTACAAGAAATAAAAAGGCTTAACCGAATTAACACCGCTATAAGCAATAACATCGTAATCTTGAGGTAAATTTTCATCAGAATAGCTTACGTCAATTTTATATTCAGGCTTATCCTTTAGTCCTTTGGACTCATAAAACTTTTCCTTGTTTTCAACAAATTTCGTTTCGAGATTTGAGACTAAATATTTCTTATGTGAAACACAGGAAGTAAATAATAGCGTACTAATTAAAGCGAATAAAACATTTTTCATTTCATGAATTTAATTGTATAAATACAAAATTAGTAATTTAATTTGAAGGAAAAAAAATTGAACAAAAACAAAAAAAATACTGAACCAAATCTGAATGAAAACAAATGCTGTGGATAATACTTCATCAATTTGAAAGTGCTAGAAAGTTGGCTCTATAAAATTAAAAAGTCGGTTCTACGGTTCTTGTTGCGATTACTAGGAGAATCATTAGGTACTATGGGTTTTGTTTCTCCATAGCCTTTAAACTTGACTCTAGAGGCTTTTACTCCTCCATCGACTGAAAGGTATTCCATAACCGAATAAGCCCGATCCTGAGACAAAGCAAGATTGTCAGTGCTATTACCTACATCATCTGTATGTCCCTGAATTTCAATGTTAATATCTGGGTTTTGCTTTAACCAGTCAGCAAAACCCTGCAATACCAGTTTAGAAGCAGCAGAAATCTCCGATGAATTGGAAGCAAATAAAATATCATTAATCGTGTGCATACTTCCTTTTTTTACTTCTTTAATCGCTATTCCTTGCTCTTTAACAAAAGTATTATCTGTTTCTTCCTTTTTTATCAACTTTGATTCATAGGCACTTCCTTCGTTTTCAATTTCAATAAGAACATCTTCTTTTCCAGATCCAACATTTGCTACAGCCACATAATCGCCATCATCGCTAATTGAAATTTCCTGTTCCACAAGCTTTCCGGATTGATACCGCACTTTTAATTTTGCGTCTTTTATTTCTTCAATATTTTCTGCATCTACTTTTCCTTTCATAATTATTATTTTGTCTGGCTTAGCTTCTTCTGGTAAATTAAAAGAAAAGATGTCCTTCTTGCCTATTCCTCCTTTAATACCATCAGAAGAAATATAGCCTTGCTCTCCATCAGCACTTACAATGATCCCTTCTTCATCGCCTTCAGTATTTATAGGATACCCCATATTTTTTGGAATATCCCAAGTACCATCATCATTTTGTCTCGTGTAAAACAAATCGTAACCGCCTGCGCCTAATCGCTCTTGAGAACATTGAGAAACAAAGTATAGGGTTTTACTATCCGAGTGCATAAAAGGAGCTTTATCGTTGCCTATCGTATTAATTGGACGTCCACAATTAATCGCTTTACCCCAAGAACCATCTGGTTGTTTTTCGGAATAATAAATATCAATACTTTGCTGAATACTTTCAGCCCTAGCCGATGCAAAATACAAGGTTTTACCATCTGCGCTCAATGATGGTTGGGCTTCCCATGTATCGGGACCATTAATATTAGGACCTAAATTTTTTAATTCAGACCAAACCCTTTGTTCTTTTCCATCTATCTCAACCACCTCATACTTTGTGCTAAAAATATCACAATTGAAAATTCCTGCTTGTTTGATACATGAACAGATAAATAGATTTTTATTATTCAATGAAATAGTTGCGCCGCCGTATCTAGGACCTACATTAAAAGGCTTTGGCATTTTAATCCCTGCTCCAAATAGTAAATTGGCCTCCGATCGATTACTCATTGTAAATTCTTGTACTTTTTGCACCATAACATCTCCTTTGAATTTTTGATCAAACTCTGCAGTGTATAAGAGAATTTCATTATCAGCAGAAATCATGGGCAAATATTCATGACGTGATGCTGTAGATACATTTTCCACAACTTTTGGGAAAAATGGTTTTTTGTCTTTAAAGTAATTGCAATAAAAATCTATTTCGTATTTAATTTCATTAATATCTTCCAATTGCTTGGCATATTTCCTGGACAATCTTTTTTCATCTTCAGAAGGGAATTTCGAAAATTTATCAAAATATTCCGAGGCCATGCAATCTGCTTTTTGGGCATAATACATAACACCTAAATTGTAATATATATCAGCATGAAACTCCGGACAGGTAGCTTCAATCATGTGAAAATATTTCTGAGGTATTTCAAAATTATCCCCATTTGCTTGGGCTCTACGATATGTCAACATCGCTATTTCCCACATACAAGCAGAACAATCTTCATCTAATTCCAACGCATCTTTAAAATGACGAATCCGCTCTTTATAGGCGTACTTTTTTCTGTCCAATCCTTTCTCATAAAGTTTCAGCACTTTTTTATCTGTAGGAATTTGCAAGCAGGCAGGATCTATTTCCACTTCATCATCTTGCCCCCAAGATGAAGCTGTTAATAGTGTCAATATCAATAAAATCAGATAGGAATATTTCATTTTAATTTGCCGCAAATCTTATATCGTTTAACAAAAAGCCTACCATATGCTGTGCTTTATCATAACTCATTATCACTAATTTGTTACGCTGTTTCCAATTTTTCTAGCTCGTCATCTGTTACCACATTGAGATCTCCTTCTGAGGATCCTACTATTGTAGCAACAGTTGCATCACCCGTTACATTAACCACAGTTCGGCACATATCCAATATTCTATCTATCGGCAAAATTATTGCTATCCAAGCTGGATTTAAACCAACAGATCCCAATACAATCATCAACATTACCAAACCTGCACTAGGAACTGCAGCTGATCCGATAGAAGCAAGTGTTGCCGTAAGAATAATTGTAAGCTGCGCTCCTAAGTCCAAATCGATTCCGTGATACTGCGCTAAGAAAATTGCTGCGACCGCTTGATACAAGCTCGTTCCATCCATATTTACAGTGGCTCCTATTGGTAAAACAAAACTTGTCACTTCCTTGGAAACACCTATTCTATCTCTCACACAATCTATTGTAACAGGCAATGTAGCAGCACTTGAACTTGTAGAAAATGCTAAAAATTGAGCGGGGCTAATCCTCTTAAAAAAGCCAGCATAGGTCATTTTCTTTTTCACCACAATTTTCATGATAAATGGATACAAAACAAATATCATGAAAAACAAACCTAGCAGAACGGTAAGGCTATAAATCCCTAAACTCTTAAACATTTCTATTAAAGAAGCCGGATCATCCCCTGCCATCTCAGAAAACTTACCTGCTAAAAGGGCAAAAACAAAGAATGGAGAATATTTCATTATTATATCTACCATTTTTAAAAACACCTCATTAACACCATCTATTCCAGCTAAAACTGGTCCCCCCTTCCCTATTGGAATCATCAATAAACAAACGCCAAAGAAGATAGAAAAGAAAATAACCTGCAGCATCAATTTACCATCGGTTAAGGAAAGGAAAAAGTTTTGAGGAACAAAATCTACCAAAAAGGATAATGGACGTGCATCTTTTTGCGCTTTCGCATTTTTGGTACGTTCCATAAATTTCTTGTCATTTGCTATTTCATCTTTACTTATTTTGTAATCTGCTTTTGCAGCAATAACGTAAGAGGCGTATTGCGGATCGTGCAAGTAATCCTTAGCATCTTTTATTTCCGTTCCCGATTCTCCACACCACAATTCATATTGAATTCTGTTTTTAATAAGCTGATCCGCGCTTAAAAAACTGCCCGGCTTAATCAAATTTACCAACCCTAAACCAACAGTTACAGCAAACACAGTTGTAACCACATAAATACCCAAAGTTTTCCCACCAAGCTTTCCTAATTTAGAAATATCTTTCAAATCTGCTACACCTTTCATTATGGAAAACATAACTAAAGGAACTGCGATCATTTTAAGGAGATTTACGAATATTTTTCCAAATGGATCAATCCAATCTAGAGTAAACTCAGAATAACCTAAGTAACTTGAAGCAAAAGCCCATATTATTCCTAAAACAAGTGCAATTATAATTTTCCAATGCAATGCTAATTTTCTCATATTCTATTTAAATTATACTTGTGTGGCTTTACTTCTTAATAGAAAATCTACTACTGTTATCGCCGCCATTGCTTCTACAATTGGCACGGCTCTTGGAACAACGCATGGATCATGGCGACCTTTGCCATCTATTTCAACTTTCTTTCCTTCCTTATCTACGGAGTCCTGTTGTTGCATTATTGTGGCAACCGGCTTGAATGCAACATTGCCATATATTACCTCTCCATTACTAATCCCCCCTTGGACACCTCCTGAATTATTCGTTACAGTAGAAACCTCATCGGCCTCGCTTATGAAACTGTCATTGTGTTCAGAGCCTAATAATTTTACTCCATCAAATCCAGAACCATACTCAAAACCTTTTACTGCATTAATTGAGAGCATTGCCTTACCTAAATCTGCATGCAATTTATCAAAAACAGGTTCTCCAAGTCCAACTGGGACGCCTTTTGCAACAAATGAAACTACTCCTCCAATTGTATCTCCTGATTTTCGGACTTCTTCAATTCGTGAAATCATTTGTTCCGCAATTTTCTTATCCGGGCATCGAACAATTGAATCTTCTGTTTTGGATAAATCTAATTCCTTATATGATCTATCAAGTGAAATGCCTCCTACTGAAGAAACATAAGCTTCTATGCGAATCCCCTTGACAATCAATATTTGCTTGGCAATCGCGCCGGCTACTACTCTGCATGCCGTCTCTCTTGCGCTACTTCTTCCTCCTCCTCTGTAATCCCTTGTACCGTACTTTTGCGCATAAGTATAATCCGCATGCGAGGGCCTAAACGTATTTTCTAAGTGGGAATAATCCTTACTCTTTTGGTTTTCATTTTGAATTGTAAAACCAATTGGAGCGCCCGTTGTTTTTCCGTTAAAAATTCCAGATAAAAACACTACTGTATCGCTTTCTTTTCGTTGTGTTACAATTCTACTCTGACCCGGTTTTCTGCGGTCTAATTCTCTTTGAATTGCCTCCAAATTCAATTCTATATTTGACGGACATCCATCTATTATACCACCTATAGCCTTACCATGTGACTCCCCAAATGTGGTTAAAATAAATAGTTTACCAAAAGAATTTCCTGCCATGCGAACAAATGTACTTATTTACTTATTGGTTTCAAATGCAAAAGCCAAAACATGTCTTCCAGACACCTAAAACATTATTAATCAAATAACAACTCTGCAATTTCTTGTTTGATTCTAGAAATGTACTTTTCACTGGAAGTGTAAACAACAACTTTAAGCTCAATGTTTCCGTCGCGCTCTTCAATCACTTCAACCTTAATTTTCATAGTAGAAATAACCCATGGCATACTTAGCAAATGACTTGTTAATTTGTCTTTTGCAACATCAATATTTACTTTTCCAGATAGAACAACCGAAAAACTGCAACTTTTAAGCTTTCCGGCTACTGTTGGTTTCGACATTAACTGGGAGGTTACCTGATTATAAGGAAATTGAATGATTTCTCCATTTTCTATTTCCAAATGTAGTTTAGTCGTTGTTTGTGCGGAAACAACACCCGAATAATTATTTATTTTTAATCGCTGACCAACTATATCTCCTTTTTGAAATCCAAATATAATTCCCTGAACAAAATCTCTTAATAACTGCCATAACAAAGCTATTATAAGACCAAACAAACTTAATGAGACAAATAGATTGATTAATGAGATTTCATATACTAAATCTATACAAAATAGAATCCACACAATATTTCTTACGAGCGGCAAATAAAAGCGAAAATGCGCTTGTAACCGCTCATTTCTAACCCATGGAACAAGGTATTTTTGCGCAATAAAAAAGAATACAAAAATTGAAACTGCTGCGCTAATTAAACGGAAAAACATTCCTAATGATATGTCTTGAAATTCAAATAACATTAGTTTATCAATTGGTGCTTACGTAAATACTTAATTAAATATGGCAAAGCATATGGAGAGATTTCAAATAAATTGTTTGAATTCAATACAATTCCGGCTCTTACTAGACTTTGCAAAGTCGTATTAATACTTTCAGAACTTTCGGTATGATAGACTGTACATAATTGATTAAAATCAATTTGCTTATGCAGCAGAATTTGCAATAACATAAGATTCCAATCAAATAATAGAACGTTGGGTAATTCCAATGAATCCATTTTATTTAAATCCAACACGCTGCCATCTATAGAGCTTATGTTTGCTAACCACATATAAAATGAAAGCCCCACGTTTCCTTCTGAATTTGAAGTCAGCTTCTTAAACAATTGATTTTGTTCTCTTTGCTTTAAATCTTTTTCAAGTTTTCCTTTCCACAGGAAAGACACTCCTCCACTACTATGTCTGTCCATTACGGCTCTATTTATTTCATTGGTCTTAAGCGGAGAAACTGTAATTGTCGTCAATAGTTTAGAATCAATATCAATATATTGGCGAATATGTTGGTAGAAATAGATATTGCAATCAAACAAAAACAAATGTTTGTGTCCATAAGATTTAACCACCGACATTATTCTATTCAATAAATCAGCTCCTTTTGTAGAACGTGTCCACCATAATTCAAGATCTTCAAATACCAAAACACTACCATCTGGTAGTTCATTCATTATTTGAATGTAACTTCCTTCTAATCCAGTTGCAATGTTTAATGCATTATCAAACAGTTTTTCCGAGAAGTTAATTGTGTGCATAGGAGCCACAATGTTGTACACCTTTTTCTCACAATATACATTAACTACATTATGCATTAAATAAGATTTACCTGAAAATGGATCTCCTGTAAATAAAATTGCTCCCGTTCTACCAGAGTTAAATCTTTCAATTGCTGTTCGCGCCATTTCCAATTCAGATAAACGATTCTGCAAAGGTTTATCCGGAGCAATATGCTTTCCTAAAAACAGTTGTTTGTAATAAAAAGGTAGTTGTTTTTCAATAGCAGGGCCCAAGGAAATAGAATCTATAAAATCAGCTAATCTGCTGTGCGGATTCTGAACAGACTTCGTTCTGTGCTGATAACCTGTTATTGCAAATAGGTCGCGTGCCTTAATCAATAGCCTGTCTATAGCATTGTTAACCTTTTCAAATCGACTTTTGATGTTATTTAAATATTTTGCTGCTCCCTTTCGGGTTTTCTCCCTTAGAATTATACCATCCAAAGTATCCGCTCTAGAAATAATTATTTCATCCTTCAACATCTTTTTTGATAAATCCAAAACAGTTTGAATATCCCCATTCAACCTTATTTGAACAGTAACTAAATGTTCCTTGGCTTCTGTAATACTCGCTTTTACCTTTTCAGTTATTTCATTCCAATTGCCGCTTTCATTTTCTTTATTTTGTAATGTAAACTTCAATAATCTCAGAGAATTTTCAACTTTCACAACTTCAGAATTCAATGTATTGTGCGCTAACTGAAACACATCCTTAATTTTACTAACCAACTCGTTTTCTATTAAGTGCCCCACAACTTTTCGCACATTTATCTTCGAAGGTATTAGATCATACTGCTTATTTTCAAACTGATTTATCTGCTTCGCCGATAGTACTTCGGAACTATCGCAATATTTGTTGACACTTTTATCTACTTTTTGTGTTATTGATTTAATCAAATTATCAACATTTATTGTGTTGAACACAGATAATAACTTCGCTTCAAAAACACCCAGTTTTTCCAAGCTTATCTCATCTATTTGTTCTTCGATACGATTAAACAAATTCAACGATGATTGAATTAAACCTTTGTCTATCTTTTTTGTGGATTGATTAACAAATGGAATTAATGTTTTTCTCACCTGTGTTAATTGAACATTGACAAGAAGCTGATTTGTAAAATGTTTTTGATTTGAATTCCAGTGTTCCGGATATGAAGCAATTGACAGAAAGGCATTTTTAATTACTTTCCCTGTTCTTTCTTCCTCCCGATTTGATGACAAATTATTGACATCTAATTTATCTACATCAACAGTAATTGAGTTACAAAATATTCTTCCCAGTGAATTTAGTTCTTGTAAAAAGATGCCTTTTTCTTTTTTAAACTGGATTGAAAGTAAATCTTTTAGATCATTTAACCCATCAGCTTTTTCATTGTCAATGGACCAATCTTTTAGTGTTTTATTTACAATAAAACTGGAAAGGCCCAGCACGTTTAATTTTGTCTTAAACTGATATAAATAGGAATTTTCAAAATGATGTTGTACAATCTTAGCAAAACGAATATTTTGCTTCTTTTTCCGCAAATATTTCTTTTTCAATCGCACTAATTTCAGAGAATCTGTCGGATTCGGTTTCAATTCTTCCTGCGTATATATTCTCTCTATGGTTATTGGAGCTAATTCCACGAGTTTTCTTACTGCTTTTACATGCGACTCTATTCCAAGCGATATTGCTGTAGTTATTTTTCCTATACGATTGTCAACAATGTCCTCTAACAGCTTCTGTTCAATTTCTAAAGCTTTTTCAACAGATGGACTATCCTCTGCTTTCAACCTTTCTTTAAACAAACCTATATAGCTACTCCATACGTCAAACCAGGTATCATAAACACGATTAACAAAAGCAACATTCAATGCATGAATTTTATCGTCAATGATTGTTATATTTTTATCTAGCAAATCATAGCCAGGAAGACCAAGAACAACCGCATCCGTTTTTTCGATATACAAAGAGGCAAATTCTTCTTTTTGATACTTCATTTCAAGTAAAGGGTCAAACCCTTCCTCATCGTAAAAATGAGAGGATGCTTTCAGCAATAATGTTGTACCCATTACATCTAAAAAAGCATTTGTATTTTCAATAAATCTATTTTCCTTTCCCTCTTCTATTTCAGGAATATTCAATAATATTAAGTCAGCTTCAAAAGAATTTATTTTAACTACTTCGTAAAATCCTTTTTTCTCCAATTCATTATTAACAATTTCTACTTCGGCATCAACTCGCAAAGCTTCTAGTCTTTTTCTAACAGCATCCTCTACAATTAATTTTTGACCATTGTCATTATTTAGATAGAGAATCCGTACATGCGTATTGCTCCAATCAGGCGAAGCCAACAACATTCTTACTAATTGTAAAGCCAAATCACTCTCTTGATTTATTTCCTTCCACCAAATATCAATTCTCTTGTATTGCCCAAATCCTTTTTCTTTATCGTAATCAAGATACAAAACGTTATAGTCAAGTACCCCCAGTTTTTTCGTCATTTGAGAAAATCCAATAGGGTGCTTGGTATTTCGTGCCCAACCCATCATTACTGTATTAGGCTCAACTCCAGAAAAGCCATAAGTGCTTGCAATGGCCTCAATACCTTGAAAGATATTTTGACATTCCTGTTTTCTATGAAAAATAGAATCGTCATAATTATCATCATTGATAGCTTGAGCATGTTTAGGAAACAGTACTTCTGCAGTTGGTGTTTCAATCAAATCAAAATTTGATATCATTCCTTTTCTCCCAGCTATAGATTTACTAAAACCTAGTAAATGGGGCCGAGCAGCTGTTCCTCCACTA
>Ga0315315_10005525_pt1 | contig 11664 bp, 13 predicted proteins | sample M140m3416metaG_FD_203699 | JGI IMG/M metagenome (GOLD analysis project Ga0315315, IMG submission 203699) | Ammonia-oxidizing marine archaeal communities from Monterey Bay, California, United States - M1 40m 3416 | ecosystem: Environmental > Aquatic > Marine > Intertidal zone | place: USA... | reverse complement strand
TCACTTAAAGGAGAATGATACATATGAAATCTTTAATGTAGAATATAAGAGCGAAGATTTAATTAATATGCTTCGAGAAAAAGAACTAATCTAATATAAAATAAATTATATCAATTACAGTATATATGAATAAATAACCCATTATTTCAATAAGTACTCCATTAATTCTACTAATCTTAACTGAAACTTTTTCGCCAATTTCTGGCTTTTTATACTTAAAAATATTTGGAATAAGTCTTGGAGTAGATCTAACGTAGTCTTCAAATTTTTCTCCGTGAATATTTTGAAGTTTCTTCTCCTCATTGGCAATAGTGGGAATATGAAAAATAACAAATATTAATAATAGGGACAGGGGAAGATAAATTGATTTCAAAGCTAAGCTAAAACCTAATAACATTATTAAACTAAAAAAGTACAATGGATTTCTTACCATTGAAAAAGGCCCCGCAGTAATAAGATTTTTTGTTTTATGTCCCTCAATGTAAAGTGAAGCCCAAATTCTACCGAAAGAACCAAAGACAACTAATACAAAGCCTATAATGCTCATTTTCAATGATTCAATAGAGGTAATATCAAGAGTATATGCTCTAAAATTGTTATTGGTAATTGATAGCACTATTAATAGAATCATAGAAGCCCTTAAAAAATACATCCTATATTTTGCTAAAAATGTCATAATTATTTATTTGATAATAATTCTCTTTTCTTGAATTAATTCACATCCTGGCACATCTTCGCCATTTTTTAAAGAATCTTTAATTTTATCCTTATTTAATAATTTAGTTTCTTTATACTGGAAAAATTCTTTAGGAACTAAATCTTCATCAATAATATTAACTTTTACTGGGTTTTTATAGACCGCAATAACAATATCATCACTTTCAATTTTTTCTGTATTTGTTTTTTCAAAATTAATTCGTAGATATTCTTTAAGCCTTGAAATCTTTTTTTCAAGGGAAGTTCTTCGCTCTTTTTGATTGCCTTCAATCTGTTTTATTCCTAAAGCTAAATGTTCAAGATTTCTGATATATTTGGCAACATTAGCCGATTTTAATTTGAATTCACCTTCAATTGATTCTATTTCATTTAAAAGATCAGAATCATCATGATCTAATAAATTGTCTAAAGATTTTTCAAATTCATTAGCAATATCATAGAGAGTTGTTTTTGACATGATTTAATATAGAAAAAAAAATAAAAGAAGTTTATAATTCTTTTACTTCTTTAAGTAAATCATTTAGCATGTCTTTAGCATCGCCAAAAACCATGATTGAATTATCATATCCAAATAATTCATTTTGAACGCCAGCAAAACCAGGGTTCATACTTCTTTTATTAATAATAACAGTTCTAGATTTGTCAACATTTAAGATTGGCATACCATAAATTGGACTTGATTGATCGTGTCTAGCAGCAGGATTTACTACGTCATTTGCACCAAGAATCAATGCAACATCGCAATCTTCAAATTCTGGGTTAATTTCATCTAAGTCTTTTAATACATCATAAGAAACATTTGCTTCAGCTAGTAATACATTCATGTGTCCAGGCATTCTTCCAGCAACAGGATGAATCGCATACAAGACTTTTTTACCCATTGCCTCGAGAGATTCTGCAACTTCTCTTGCAACATGCTGTGCTTGCGCAACAGCTAACCCATATCCTGGAACAATAATAATTTTTTCAGCAGCATCTAAAATCATAGCTGCCTCAGTAGTAGAATAGCTTTTAATATTCATTTCTTTACCATCTGAACTTCCACCTTCAGATTCGGCTCCTACAGCACCAAATATTACATTTGCGAGAGAACGATTCATTCCTTTACACATAATATTAGTTAAAATTAATCCAGAAGCACCTACAAGAGATCCGCTAATAATAAGTGCATTATTACTAATTAAAAATCCAGTAGCTGCTGCAGCAATTCCAGAGTAGGAATTCAAAAGAGAAATAACAACTGGCATATCTGCACCACCAATAGGTATTGTTAATCCCACTCCTAAAATTAATGCGAGAACAACTACCACAAAAAATGCGTTTAAATATCCATCATAAATAGAAGATTCAAAAAATAATCCTGGAGCTAGAATTAACGAAACTGCTGATAATGCAATTACTGCATTAATTGCTTGTTGACCCTTAAAAGTAATTGCTCTACCAGAAATAAATCCTTGTAGTTTACCAAACGCTATGAAGCTACCAGTAAATGTTAATGAGCCAATAAAAACACTAAGACATACAATAATAAAAGGACTATTTGGAGATGATAAAAATTCTGAAGATGCAACAAATGCTGATGCAGCTCCACCCAGTCCATTAAAAATTGCAACCATTTGAGGCATTTCAGTCATTTGAACTCTAGTAGCAAAAATTGCTCCAATTACTGCTCCAATACCAACACCTGCTAATATCAATGTAAAATCAAATTCTTTTCCTGGGTATGTTAATGTAGCTATAACTGCTATAAGCATTCCCAATGAAGAAAGTAAATTTCCGCTTCTAGCTGTCTTAGGATGGGAAAGTCTTTTAATACCTAAAATAAAAGCTACAGCTGATATTAAGTATAGTATATTTGTTATTTGAATAGCTTCCATGATTTTATTTCTTTTTAAACATTTTTAACATTCTATCTGTAACAAGAAAACCACCAACTACATTAATAGTTGCACAAATTAGAGCAGCCATTCCTATGTATTTACTGATATTTCCTGCATCTACTAATATTGCAAGAATAGCACCAACAATTGCGATTCCTGAAATAGCATTAGATCCTGACATTAACGGTGTATGCAGAGTTGGAGGAACCTTGTTTATAATTTCATTCCCAACAAATACTGCAAGTATAAAAATTGTAATTAAGCTAACAATGTCAATTTGCATTACATTGACTCCTTAGTTGGTTGATGGCGAACGTCACCATTTTCCATGAATAACATTCCATCTATAATTTCATCTTCTTTATCAAGCTTAAAACCATCTTCTGAATGACAATGATCGATAATTGCTTCAATATTTTTTGAAAAAAGCTGACTTGAGTGATATGCCATAGTACTAGGTAGATTTGAATTTCCATCTATTAAAACGCCATTGTGATTTACAACTTCATTTTCTTTTGTTAATTCACAATTTCCACCATTCTCTGATGCTAAATCCATTATCACAGATCCTGGCGCCATAGATTCAACCATGCTTGTTGGTATTAACATTGGAGCTGGTCTGTTTGGAATTAGAGCAGTAGTAATTACAATATCAGACTTACTTACTCTTTCTTTCATAAGTTCCTGTTGTTTTGCTTTATATTCGTCACTTGTTTCTGAAGCATAACCTCCCGAACCAACACCATCATCTGAATCACTTTCAACTTCAATAAATTTTGCTCCTAAACTTTCAACTTGTTCTTTTACTTCAGGCCTAACATCAAAAGCTTCAACTTGCGAACCTAATCTTTTAGCTGTCGCTATAGCTTGTAGTCCAGCAACTCCGGCACCTATAACAAGGGTCCTCGCGGGAGAAATTGTCCCAGCAGCAGTCATAAGTAATGGCATATATTTACCAATGTGATCTGAAGCAATTAAAACCGCTTTATATCCAGCAATATTAGCCTGGGAACTAAGAATATCCATTTTTTGTGCTAGAGTTGTTCTAGGTAACAAATTTAAGGAGAAGGCTGATACCTTTCTATCAGCTAATTTTTTTACACAATCTATCTCTTTAATAGTTTGCAAAAGAGACACAAAAAGTGTTCCTGAATTTAGATTTGATATTTCTTCATCGGATGGAGAATTAACTTTACATATTAGTTCACAACTAAAAATTTCAGGCTTTTCAACAATTTTTGCTCCGGCAGAAGCATAGTCTTCATTTGAATAATTAGATAAAAGACCGGCATCAGATTCAACAAAAAATTCATAACCTTTTTTAGATAAGGCAGATATGGTGGATGGCACAATTGCCACTCTATTTTCACCAGATTTTTGTTCTTTTAAAATTCCTATTTTCATAACCATAAAATCGAGGTAAAATTACGCATTCTAGAATAATCGTCAAGAACTTTATTTATATTAATCACTTTTTTTATTAAAATTGATTAATGGAATTATATCCCAAAGCAAAAGTTTTTAATTCTTTCAATCTAAAAGTATCTGATTTACATACAATTTTTGTCGAAGAATCTGGCAATAAAAACGGTAAACCAGTCATTTTTCTTCATGGAGGTCCTGGTGGTGGAATTAGTTCAACCTATAGGCAATATTTCAATCCAGATGAATGGAGAATAATTATGTTTGATCAAAGAGGTTGCGGTAAAAGCACTCCATTTGCAGAGCTAAAAGAAAATACTACATGGGATTTGGTGGCAGATATAGAAAAAATAAGAACCCATCTTCAAATAGATCAGTGGGTAGTATTTGGCGGTAGTTGGGGCAGCACATTGTCTTTAGCATATAGCCAAAAACATCCAAATGCATGTAAAGGTTTAATTTTGAGAGGTATTTTTTTAGTTCGAAAAAAAGAAATTGATTGGTTCTATCAATATGGAGCAAGCAATATTTATCCAGATAAATGGGAATCTTATTTGGCCCCAATTCACGAAGACAAAAGAGATAATTTATTAGGCGCATATTATGAAATTTTGACCGGGGATGACCATGAAAAGAAAATTGAAGCAGCAAAAGCTTGGAGTACATGGGAAGGAAGCTCTGTTAGGCTCATTTTAGATGATGATTTTATATCTGATTTTGGTGATGCTAAATTTGCTGAAGCGTTTGCCAGAATTGAATGCCATTACTTTATGAACAATTGTTGGCTTCCAACAGAAAATTATTTAATCGAAAATGTTGATAAAATAAGACATATTCCTGCTGTTATAGTTCATGGTAGGTATGATATAATCTGTCCTGTTGTTCAAGCTTGGGATTTACATAAGGCATGGCCGGAAGCAGATTTGCACATTATTCCTGATGCAGGACATTCAATTTATGAAGAAGGAATTAAGAATAAACTACTTGAATACACTGACAAATTTCTAAAGCTTTAGTTTATAAGAAGTTTGCAATTATTGATATTAATACTCCTACTGAAAAAGATGTTGAGCTTGTAATATCTACTGCAGAAATAACTAAACCAGCAATGACTATTAATTTATTATTTGCATTTCTTGGTTGCTCTTTTTCATAAATAATATCTTTATCTTCAGGAAAATTGTCTTTCTTTTCAACAATATCAATTTCACTTTCTGAAGAAATACTATTTTTTGCAAATGATTGACTATTTCTCAAAAAAAATTGTAAAGTTTTTCTTTTAGGAGTATTTATTTCAAAAGATTCAATTTTTGAAAATAATTGAACAGCAATTTGAGTAGATTCTTCGCTATTTGAAACTTCAATATTTTTTAAAGAATCATTTTTGTAATTAGATATAGATAAGCTATCTGCATTAGCATCGTAAATAGTCATATAGAACCATTCTGAGGAATACCAGGCAGTAACATTTTCAAGATCAACTTTCTTATTTGAGTCGAGCTGGATAACTGTACCATTATTTTTTGATTCAATTTGCAAATTTTTAATTCTTAAATCTTGAGATAGAATAATAGAACTGGAAGCTAAAAATAAAATAGTTACTAATAGATTATTTCTCATCCATTGAATATATTATTTGTTTAGATTCATATGAAACAATTTTATCGATGAAAAGTTCACAAATTAGAGAATCATTTATAAGCTTTTTTGAAAGCAAAAGTCATACTCGTGTTCCGAGTGCACCCGTTCTTCCAATTGGAGATAAGTCTTTACTTTTCACTAATGCTGGAATGAATCAGTTTAAATCAATTTTTTTAAATACAGAAGAACCAAAAGACTTAAGAGTTGCTAATAGTCAAAAATGTATAAGAGTCAGTGGAAAGCATAATGATTTAGAAGAAGTCGGAAGAGACGGATTCCACCATACTTTTTTTGAAATGCTTGGCAACTGGTCATTCGGTGATTATTACAAAAAAGAAGCTATTGAATGGTCATGGGAATTATTTACAGAAGTTTGGAAACTAGATAAATCCAGATTGTGGGTTACTGTTTACGAAGAAGACGATGAAGCTTTCGAGTTGTGGAAAAAACAAACAGATATAGATTCAAATCGAATTATTCGTTCTGGTGCAAAGGATAATTTTTGGGAAATGGCTGAAACTGGACCATGTGGTCCATGTTCTGAAATTCATTACTATGTTGGAAATAATCCAGCAAATCAACAAGCTGAACTGGTTAATAATTCGTCAGAATATTGGGAATTATGGAATCTTGTTTTCATTCAATTTAATCGTCTAAAAGATGGAACTATGGAGGATTTGCCAAAAAAACATGTAGACACTGGTGCAGGTCTTGAAAGAATTTGTTCAGTATTACAAAATAAAGATTCAAATTATAAAACTGATTTATTTTCAAAAACGATTGAAGATTTAGAAAATTTTTCTAACACAAAATATCAAGATTTTGAGGTTCCATATAATGTTATTTGCGATCATATAAGAATGCTGTCATTCGCAATTGCAGATGGAGTTGTTCCCTCAAATGATGGTAGAGGTTATGTTTTGAGAAGAGTTTTGAGAAGAGGTTCAAAATTTGCTATGAATTTAGAAATTAAAGAACCGATTTTATACAGATTGGTTGATTCAGTGGTTTCGACAATGTCTTTTCATTATCCAGAGCTAAAAGAAAAACAAGAATATATTGAGCAAACTATTCTTTCGGAAGAACAGTCATTCTTAAGAACGCTTGAAAATGGAGTTATTCAATTTGAAAAAATTGTAAGCAGTACATCTGGATCAGAAATACAAGGGAAAGATGCATTTAAGTTATATGATACTTATGGATTTCCACTTGATTTAACTCAGCTCATGGCTGAGGAAAGAAATATGACCGTCGATATAGATGGTTTTGATGTTGAAATGAAAAATCAAAAAGAGTTAGCTAAATCTGGTCAAAAATTTGAAATGGATAATCTTGATTTAAAATGGAACCTAGAAACTAAAAGCAGCCATTCAATTTTTGTTGGTTATGAAAATGAAAGTATTTCTTCAAAAATTATAAATCACGCTGAAAGCGGAGATGAAATAATAATTATTCTAGAAAATACACCTTTTTATTCCGAGTCTGGAGGTCAAATTGGCGATAAAGGTTTAATTAAAAATGATGACTTTTCAGCTATAGTCAATGATACTCAAAAAAATGGAGATTATATTTTACACATATGCACACTAACAAATGGCACTATAGGTGACAACCTTTCTGTAGATTGTATGATAGATGTCGATAGAAGAAATAATATTAAAGTGAATCATACAGCAACCCACTTACTTCATCAATCGTTAAAAGATGTTTTAGGTAGCCATGTTAACCAGGCAGGATCTTTAGTTCATCCAGAATATTTAAGGTTTGATATTACCCATCCAAATAAAATTTCTTCAAAGGAATTAGAAGCTATTGAGTTAATTGTAAACCGTAAAATAGATGAAGATATCACAGTTGAAACAAGTATTAAAAGTTTAGAAGAAGCTAAAAAAGAGGGCGCTACTGCATTGTTTGGTGAAAAGTATGGAGATCAAGTTAGGGTAGTTACAATGGGCAAGTTTTCAAAAGAATTATGTGGAGGAACCCATGTCTCGAGTACAGGTAAAGTTAATAAATTCAAAATTAAGCATGATAAAGCGATCTCTTCTGGAGTTCGAAGGATAAATGCTATCACTAACAATCAAGTTGATTTTTATTTAAAGGAGATATCAGAAGAGCTAGGATTACAAAAAGAAGCAGAGCAGAAGAAAGCAGAAGAAAAGCAAAGTCAAACCATTTTGCTTAATAGAGTAAATGTTGATTTAATAGTTAGTAAACCAATAATGAAAATTAATGGAACTGATTTACATTTTAGTAAAGTTGAGCTAGGAATCGCTTCAGATTTAAAAAGCTTGAATAAAAAAATTAAAAATAAGATAGATTCCGGGATAATATTTCTTTTTACTGAAATTGATCAAAAGACAACAATATCTGTTGGGATTTCAGATGACTTAATTTCTAAAAATTTAAAAGCTGGAGATTTGGTAAAATCTATTGCATCAGAACTTCAAGGCGGAGGCGGAGGTAGAGAGGATTTTGCTATGGCTGGAATACCCCTTACGAATGCAGATGATTTAAAAGCAGTTGTTGAAAAAATAATTTTAAGTACTTTGGAGGAAATATAATGCAATTTCAAAAATTAAATAATTCATTCATCGTTTATGTTGAGAAGGGTGAAAAAGTTATGGAAACATTAACCAACTTTTGTATTGAAAATAACATTCATTCAGGACAATTAGCAGGTATTGGAGCAGTCAAAAATACAGATATTGGAGCATATGATATTAATACAAAAGATTATGTTCATAGAAAGTTTGATGAAATATTAGAGTTATTATCATTTCAGGGTAATGTAGCATTAAAAGATGGAAAACCTTTTTTGCATGCACATATTACTTTAGGAACACATGAAATGGAAGTTTTTGGTGGGCATTTATTTGAAATGGAAGTAGCCGCAGTTGGAGAATTTATTATTCATGATTTTAGAGATGAAACTCATCGAAAATTAAATGATGAAATAGGGCTTGCAACATTAAGTTTATGTAAAATTAAGGAGTAAATATGTCAAAATTTAAATCACCAAATCCTGTTGGACCATATTCAATGTTTAGAAGATTATCTTCTGGAGGTTGGATAACATCAGGGCAAATTCCAATTGATCCCGAAAGTGGAGAATTGAATAATAGCAGTATTGAAGAAGAGGTACTACAAGTTTTTGATAATCTTGAAGCGGTTTTATCAGATAATGGAAAATCTTTAAATGATGTTAGAAAATTTCTAGTTTTTTTAACAGATTTGTCAATTACTCCATTGGTTAATGCTGAAATTGAAAAAAGGCTCAATGAACCATTTCCTGCTAGATCAACAATACAAGTTGCTGGTTTGCCAATGGGAGCTAATGTTGAAGTAGAATGCTTAGGATAGTAAATAATATTTCTGTATGGTTAATTATTATTTCTACATGTTTTGCTCAAGAGAAAATCGATTTTAGAACTGCAGAAGAACAAGCAAAAAATCCTAATGTAGCATTAAAAAGATCTTTGATTTTTCCAGGTGCAGGACAGTTGTACAATGATCAAAAAATCAAGGGATATACTTTAATTGCTGCTGAACTTTTTTCTTTATATAGTTTTAACGAAAATAGAAAAAAATACAAAAACTACGATGAGAGTTATAACAAATCTCAAGATTATTATTTAAGAGAGAGAAATCGTTTTGCTTGGATAGCAATTGGATTGTATTTTTATGGAATCCTAGATTCTGTTGTTGAAGCACATCTAGATGATTTTGATAAAATAGTTAAAGAAAATGATCCACAATCAGAGACAGGAGATATTGATGGAAAATAATAGAGAGCAATGGAGTTCAAAAGCTAGTTTCATTTTAGCAGCTGCAGGATCAGCTGTTGGTCTTGGAAATATTTGGAAATTTCCATATATAGCTGGAGAAAATGGGGGAGCTGCGTTCCTATTCATTTATTTAATTTGCATTGTTTTAATTGGTTTACCAATTCTTAACATTGAAATATTGTTAGGTAGAGCTACTAAAAAAAATCCCGTAGGAGCATTTAAAACGCTTACAAATAATCCTTTTTGGAAGTACGTAGGTGCGTTGGGTGTCTTAGCAAGTTTTACCATTTTATCATTTTATAGTGTTGTTGGTGGATGGTCTTTGGCTTATACTTATGAAGCTTTAGTAGGAACCTTTAATACTCCAGCATTTGCAAATCCTTCAACTGCAGGAGATTTCTTTAATTTTAGAAATAGTAGTCCTTTATGGGTGCTAGGGTATCATACTTTATTTTTATCTATTGTTGTGCTTATTCTTTTATCAGGAGTAAGGGCAGGTCTTGAAAAAGCGAGCAAGTTTCTAATGCCAATATTGCTATTTATTTTGATGATATTGGTTGTCCAAGGATTAATTCTCCCAGATGCAAATAAAGGTGTATCATTCTTATTTCAGCCAGATTGGTCCAAGATTAATGGCCAGACATTCCTTCTAGCTTTAGGGCATGCTTTTTTTACTTTGAGTTTAGGTATGGGAGCAATGATGACATACGGAAGTTATTTATCTGATAAAGACGATATTGTTAATGCATCTTATTTAGTTGCATTTTTAGATACTGTCATTGCTATTTTAGCAGGTGTAGCAATATTCACCGTAGTATTTTCATCAGGTTATGATCCTACAGCTGGACCAGGTCTAGTATTTCATGTACTACCACCATTATTATCAAACTTAGTTGGAGGGTATATATTCGCATTCTTATTCTTTTTATTGCTCTCTATCGCTGCAGTTACATCTGGAATTTCAATTTTAGAGGTAAGCGTTGCTTATTTAGTTGATGAGAGGAAATTTTCTAGAAAAAAAGCAGTATTAATTATGGCTGGCTTTGTATATTTGGCAGCTATTCCATGTGCATTGTCATTCAATGTTCTTTCTGAATATACTTTTAACTTTCAAGATAAAGCCTTTACATTTTTTGATATTGCTGATTATTTAGCATCAAATCTTCTATTGCCTTTTGGAGGATTTTTCTTAGCAGTTTTTGCTGGATATGTGTGGGGCATTGATGAGGTTATTAGAAATTTATTAATCGGTGAATCAAATTCTATATATTTTGGTAATGGAATTGTGAAATCAAAAGGATTTAAGCCTGCATTTAGTTTCACTGTAAAATATATTTGTCCTGTACTTATTTTCCTTGTTTTTCTCTACTCAATCGGATGGATATAAATTAAATGATAAGAAAAATTTTTCCAGAAGATTCAAAACAGTTTAATGTCCTTCAAAACATTTTTAAATCTTTTGATAAGGAATTTATTGATCGACTAGAGATGTTTTTTCCAATGTGGTGCGTCTTATCTTTTAAGCATTATTTAATAAAGTCATATGATATTTATGTTATCTTTAATCCCATTGATATTGAAAATAATGAAAAATATATTTTTTCACTAAGTAGCTATGATTGGTTTGGTGTAATTAGTATCATTTTACATACTATTTTTCTTTTACACTTAATGAAAAAATTTGATTATTTTGGTCTCTTTAGAACGGTTAAATCTGATTCTCAAACAAATTTTCTATTGTTTGTGTCACTTTTTAGTTTAATTAATATTTTTATTCATGGAAAGTTGATGATAGGATTATTTTTATTAAATGTCGTTCTCTATGTAATTTATAGATCAAACAGTTATTTTAATATTTCTTTAGGACTATTTTTAAGCACTCTTGCTTTATTTTTATCTCTGCATTTTAATGAGCCAGTACTTGCTACTAGCACAGCAATATATATACCTTTTTTGGTTTCTTCTCTATTATTTAAATCAAAGAATCAAATTATTTATGCTCAAAAATATCTTCCCTTAATTATCTTTATTTTCATTTCTTCTAAAGAATTATGGTTTGGATTTATTGGTCTGCCATACTTCCTGTTTTATAATATGTATTACTATTTTTCCGCTAAAAGAAAGTATGATTTTTTAAGGTTTGATAACGCTTAATAATATCCTGGTTTTTTTTATCTTTTTTGTTAAATTGTTCAATGTTGACCTTAGTCAAAACT
>Ga0315315_10005524_pt1 | contig 11665 bp, 9 predicted proteins | sample M140m3416metaG_FD_203699 | JGI IMG/M metagenome (GOLD analysis project Ga0315315, IMG submission 203699) | Ammonia-oxidizing marine archaeal communities from Monterey Bay, California, United States - M1 40m 3416 | ecosystem: Environmental > Aquatic > Marine > Intertidal zone | place: USA... | reverse complement strand
GGGTGTAATCTATGGGCAGACCGATAGAAAAGCGGAAGCCGTAAATGCTAATCAAACAGCGGCGGCATTATCCCCCCAAGATTCAGAAGCCCACAGCAACCTAGGTAACACGCTAAGAGAGCTAGGGAGATTGGACGAAGCTGAAGCAAGCTGCAGGCAGGCAATAACGTTGAAACCTGATTTTGCAGAAGCATACAGCAACCTGGGGCTGACTCTCCAAGAGCTGGGTAGATCATATGAAGCAGAAGCCAGCTATACGAAAGCAATTACGCTTAAACCTGATTATGCTGAAGCTCACCACAACCTTGGAATCACGTTTGAAGAGCTGGGTCGATTAGATGATGCTGAAGCAAGCTATACGCGAGCGATAGCACTGGAACCATGCTTTGCTGAAGCGTTATCCAATAGAGGTTACTTGTTGTTTGGTAAAGGAAGGTTTGAAGCTGCGCTAAGTGATGCTGACGCCTGTAGGTTAGACAAAAAAACTAGGGCACTGCCTTTCATTTCGCTTTATGCATTAGGACGGGTAGATGAAATCCTCAGAAGGCTAGAGATTGCATCTAAAGACGACGGTGAAAATATGAGTATTGCAGCTTTTGCTGCATTTTTTTCTGAGGTGCAGAGCAAGCCCACTGCATATAACTTTTGTCCTAATCCCATAGATTTTATATCTGTTTGTAATCTTTCTTCCCACTTAAATGATTCAGCAGCCTATGTGGCAGGGATAATTGAAGAGCTGAATAAAATAGAAGCTATGTGGGAGCCTTTTCAAAAGTCTACTGTCGGCGGGTTTCAATCGCTTAAAGGGGTAAATTTATTTAAAACCCCTTCCGAAAAGATAGATCAACTTAAGTTAATAATTATCAATGAGTTAGAAAAATATTTATTAAAATTTGAGAATAAAAACTGCTCTTATATTGAGAACTTCCCATCTGGGAATAACCTTTTTGGATGGAATGTCATCTTAAAGAGTCAGGGGCATCAGCGTACACATATCCATCCTGGTGGGTGGTTAAGTGGGGTAGTTTATTTGAAGGTCGTTCCATCTTTAGGGAAAAATGAGGGGGCGATTGAGTTCAATTTAAATAGCGATTACTACTATGACGATAATTCTTTAAGCTTTACATTCCAACCGGAAGTAGGGGATATAGTTTTTTTCCCCTCGTCTCTGCACCACAGGACTCTTCCGTTCACAACAGATGAGGAAAGAATTATTATTTCCTTCGACTTAATGCCAGATTCAGTCAAACACTAAGTTGCGAGAGGTCCTTTAAGGCCGGAAAGTTAAAATTCATAACGCCAACGAATTTTATAAACCGAGAAAAATATGACCTTCGCTTAACAAGCGGCTGGAGGCACACAGACGTCGATTGGCATGGTGTGCGGAGCCCTCAAGCGCAGTGCCAGAGTCCACATGGAGCTCAGGGTCGGATTCATTAATGGTGGTGAAGGTTGATTTTTTTTAAACCTGAATTTATTAAGCATCGGCTTTATACATTGAAGAAACCAAGACTTTAGCAAAGAAGTTCGCTAACGGCGGGTAGCGAGGCTACTGATCTGGACTCCCAAGGGAAACCTGAAATACATTTAGTAAGAGAGCTTGGGCCTGCCTAGTTGACCTGTATAACTAGGGTCACTTTATAGACTTTAATTCCGCGGCAATACGTCGATCAATAGAGTTTAAGGGCTAACGACCCACGCTCTGCGCTTGAGTGTTTGACGAATCACGTCCTGTAAGCACCCAAACTAAGAGCAAATTGAGAATTGAACACTCTGCGCGCTTGGATAAACCTTTTGGACTGCTGCTCCACCAACGCTGTTGCGAAGGCTCAATAGGGGAAAATTTCACTGCTAACGCCTAATTCCCTTAAATAATTGTCTAGGTGGCAGGCCCTAGACGTTAACTTCTGAATTTAGTTCAGCGAAGGAAGAAAGACTTCAGACAACGACAAAAGTTGTTTCTTCTGGACCCAAATAACTGCGGTAGGAATGGATGATTTCACAGTGAAATCATCACTCTGGCTACGCGCGCCCCATTCCCCCTCTATTTAGATCCTAGACTTTCCCCGATTCTATTTAAAAAAAACTAAAGCTTTTATCTACCCTGCCGTTAACAAGAGTGTCCAGGGCGTTATCGCCTCTTCCGAACCAGAAGTTGGTGAGGCTGGTTCTAAATCATTCATTAAAAAAGGTGAGTATCATGGCTCTAACAGTAAACACGAACATTGCGTCGCTGTCGGCGCAGCGTAACTTAACAGCTTCGCAAGACATGTTGAGTACTTCTCTCGAGAGATTGTCCTCTGGTCTTCGAATCAACAGTGCTAAAGATGACTCTGCTGGTTTAGCAATCTCCAGCCGATTCGAAGCGCAAATCCGAGGTTTAAACCAGGGCATTCGTAACGCTAACGATGGGATTTCACTGGCGCAAACAGCTGAAGGCGCGTTGTCTGAAGTAACATCTAATCTACAGCGTATTCGTGAGCTTGCGGTTCAGTCATCTAACGCAACCAATAGTAATGCGGATAGAACCACGTTACAGGCAGAAGTTACCGCGCTAGCGGCTGAAATTGATCGTGTTGCATCACAAACTAAGTTCAATAACATTTCGCTTTTGGACGGTTCGTTCACGGCCAAAAATTTCCAAGTGGGCGCTAACAATGGCGAAACCGTTACGATTGCATCAGTTGTTAATGCTCGTTCATCTTCTCTTGGTGCCAATACAACTACCCTGATCGGATCAGATATCGGTGCTGTATTCGAAGCGGCTAATGCCACTGCAGCTGCAAGTGGAGTTGGTGCACAAAATCTAACGATCACTACTGTTGATGGCGGGACGACCGGTAATGCTGCAGTTGGAGCGGGCGACAGTGCCAAAGAAATGGCCGCTGCTATCAATGCTGCGTCGGCCGCAAAGGGAAATGGAGTAACCGCCACTGCATCAAATGATGTTTTCCTGACCGATTTGTCTGCCAATGGAACCGTGTCATTTACGCTCTCCACCGAAGCCAGTGGTTCTGCTGTTGGGTCTACCGCATCTATATCTGGAGCCATCACCGCTACCGATTACAGTGCTTTGGTGAACTCTATTAACGGCAACTATGGAAGTACTGGTATTACTGCTGAAGCTGTTACCATGACGGATGGTAACGCGGGCGTGAAGCTCTCGAGTACCTTGGGAGACGATATTGTTATAGAGACTTTCTTAAATAGTGCCGGTGGTACCGTTAGGGCCACAAAAGAGCTGGCGGAAACGACTAATATCGCTCTCACTTCTGGTAATAGTGACTCTACTCGGGCTTATGGTTCGGTATCACTGTCAAGTTCACAAGGAGCGGTATCGGTAGCGTCTTCATCTGGTGCTACAGTGGTTGCCGGCAATGAAGCGAATACGGCCTCCACGATTAGCGCATTATCTGTGTCTACGGTTGCTAATGCGCAGACTGCTCTTCTCACTATTGATGCGGCAATTGATACAGTAAGTGCTGGTCGAGGTGCTTTAGGTGCAGTCCAGAATCGCTTCGATTCAATTGTAGCTAGTCAACAAGTGGCCAGCGAAAACTTGTCTGCCTCGAAGTCGCGTGTTCAGGATGCTGATTTTGCAGCTGAAACAGCACAACTGACTAAGGCGCAGATCTTGCAGCAATCAGGCATAGCAATGTTGGCTCAAGCCAACTCTGTTCCACAGAATGTCCTGGCATTGCTTCAGTAGAAGCCTGACCTTGTACCGTTGAGAACAGGATGCCGGGCAATGCTCGGCATCCTTGTCGCAGTCAAGGAGGTAATAAAATGGAAATTCAAAATAAGAGCGCACCTCTACTAAGCCAACAGGCGCAGCCCTCAAACGGCGCGGTCAAGCGGCAAGATATTCCGACGGGTGGCAATAACTCGCCGTCTGTGGAAATTAAAGCGCCTCCCACAGTTCCAGCGTTTGATGTCAGCGATCTAGATAAAGCGGTCGAGGATCTTCAGCAATATGTAAAGGATTTGGGTAGAAATTTGTCGTTCTCTCGTGATGAAGCGCTAAATCGTGACGTCATTACGGTACGGGACAAGGAAACGGATGAAGTCGTTCGTCAGATACCGGGAGAAGAAGTATTAGCAATTTCTCGCCAAATTAAAGAGGACCTTGACGAATTACGAGCAGGCATTTTGATGAATGGAAAAGCTTAAGAGTATTGGCCCAAATCTTGCTTTTTCCGTAGTGTACTTCTGTCGGCGTAATTAAATGGCGATATCAGCAACAGGTTTAGCAACGGGTATTGATGTCGAGTCCCTAGTCAGTCAGCTCGTAGCAGCGGAGATTGCGCCGGCCGCGAATCGATTCGATAGAAAAGAATCCGACCATCAGTTAAAAATTTCAGGGCTTGGCTCGCTGAGAGGCGAGCTAACGTCGTTCCTAGCTTCACTATCCGGAGTAGGCACGGCAGCTACGTTTCAGTCCAAGCTAGCATCAAGCAGTCTAACCAAGGCCGTCGAGGCCTCTGCAAACGCTGATGCAACTACAGGGAGCTACTCGATTGCCGTTAGTAATCTAGCAACTAGTCAGTCCTACGCTCAAGCCGGAACAGCGTTCTCGGCAGTAACGGACGCGGTTGGGTTAGGTACACTAGCAATCAATGATGGGACTCAGACCGTGAGCGTTGTCGTTGACAGCAACAATAACTCTCTGTCAGGGCTCGCGGAATCGATTAACAAGACAGCGGGTAACGTAAATGCTGCTGTTGTCTATGATGGCACTGGATACCGGCTCGTATTAAGTGCGACCAAAACGGGCCAAGCAAATTCCCTCACTATAACCGCAGCGGTCGATAACGATGGTAATACCAGTGACACTAATGGTCTATCGAAGTTTGCCTCCGCGAATTTATCTCAAACAGTCGCAGCAGAGGATGCTGCTTTAACGATCAACGGGCTTAGCGTATCGAGTGCTAGCAACTCGATATCCGATGCTCTCACGGGAGTCACGTTAACGCTAAAAGAAGAGACAAGTGCTGGTGAAATAGCTCAGATTTCTGTTAGTGACGATAAAGGCAAGTTGGTCGCAGCGGTAAGTACTTTTGTGAAAGGCTACAATCAGGTGATGAGTTCGATCAATAAACTGACCGCTTATGACTCCTCAACTCAAAGCGCCAGCGCACTTACTGGAGATGCAGGTGTGAGAGCGATCGCGTCAGGTATTAGAAACCACATTAACTCCAGTGTTAAAAATGTTACTGGGGATGTATCCATGCTCGCTGAACTTGGGATCACCTCATCGGCCTTAACTGGTGAATTAACCGTCAACAATACGACACTCGATGCTGCTATAACGAAGAACCCACTTGACGTAGCAAATGTGTTCGCCTCAATCGGTCGACCCGATTCTACGAATATCAAGTTTGTTTCCTCTACTTCTGCCACTGAAGTGGGTACATATATGGTCACCTTCGATTCTGACAATTCCTCTGGAACGATAAACGGAGTTGCTGCAACTTACGACGCTACTGAACAAACGCTTACTGGTGCAGTTAATAGCGATGTTGAGGGCTTGGTACTTAAGCTAAATGGAAATCCCAGCGGAGATTTGGGTCAGGTCTATTATGCTAAAGGTATTAGCTCGAGCCTTGAGAGTTTAGTGAAGGGGTTTCTTGCTACCGATGGCATTCTCGATGCGAGATTAGATGGGCTAGACGCATCGATCAAAGATATTAACAAACAGCGAGAAGCTCTTGATAGCAAGGCTGGTGCTCTAGAGGCACGCTACAGACGGCAGTTCAATGGGCTGGAAACGATCATCTCTCAGATGAATACGACTCAAAGTTTTCTAAATTCGGCGCTAAATCAGTTAGTTGATCCTTTAGCATTCAAAAAATGACAATTAGTAACCAATGAGAGGACTAGATATGAACTCTACAAATGCGATGAACGAATATAAGGCAATAAGCATAAAGTCAGGCATAGAATCGGCAACGGCTCATGGTCTTATAGAAATGCTTTTCTCCGGTGCTCTGAAAAATATCGCAGCTGCCAGGTTGGCGATGTCAAATGGTAAAATTTCGGAAAAATGCGAGTCTGTAGGTAAGGCGCTTGCGATCGTTGAATACCTTAGGGTTTCTTTGGACCCAGGTATCGAACCTTCGTTTTCAGAGCGACTAAGTGAACTTTATCACTACATGGAAGCGCAGCTGTATACTGCTAATAAAGAGAACGATGACGGCTGTTTACTTACGGTCCAAAGTCTTTTGCAAGAGCTAAGCGAAGGATGGTCGGGAATCCCCAAAGAGTACCGCAGCTAGTGAGGGAGACTTCATCAATAACTTGTCTGCCAACCACCGAATGGCAGTCACGGCAACAGTCTTCGGCTTTAAGGGAGGTTGTAAGGATTACCGAAGAAATGGTCGACATTGCAAGAGAGGGTGAGTGGGAAAGGCTATTTTTGTTGCAGAAAGAACGAGACGAAAAATTAAGACTCTCTTTACTGGAAAACACTAGTGATTCGTCCGTCCATCGCATCAGTGTGGAAATCCGAAAGTTGTTAGACCTTAACGAAGGACTTATCGCTCAAGTCGAAGGTGCCAGAGAGGAATTAGTCACTGAAAGACATCGCTCGAGAGCACATTATAGAGCGGCAACTAGTTACTTGACCTAACGAGTAACGTAGATGTTTACATCGTAAATGTTGCTAAACTAAATTTTATCGGGAGCTTAGGATGCAAACTGTAGAAAACGCATTGTTAAGTGCCGTTGAGGCTCACGAGAAGGGTGATCTTTCTTCCGCAGAGCAACTTTACCTAGCGATTCTTAATGTAATACCGGGGCATCCGGATGCAAATCACAACCTTGGGGTATTACTTTCAAGTCAGAATAAGTTACTGCAGGCTCAAGATTATTTCCGAGAGGCATTACGAGGATACCCGAAAGTGCCTCAGTTCTGGGAGAGTTATGTTGAGTGTCTGGTCAATGCGTGTTTCATAAAGGATGCGAAATTTGCGCTCGAGGAGGCTAGATCAAACGGATTATCCATGGAGATTTATACGAAGCTGAAACAGAAATTAAGCTTGGTGAGAAAGTCCTTAGGATTACCCAAACACAAGTTAAGGCGATTAATCGAGCTATTCCAGGCAGGTGAATTGAATGAAGCTGAACACGAGGGATTGATTCTTGTAAAGAACTGGCCGGGTCTGCAACAGGCCTGGAAAATTTTAGGAGCAGTCTATAAGCAGACTCATAGATTGCATGAGTCTCTAGATGCATTTCAAACCGCTGCTCGGTTAGATAAATCCGATCCCGAAGCCATAAACAACATTGGAGTTGTTCTCCTGGAGCAGAGACAGTTTGAGGCTGCGGAGCGCTTTTTTCGAAAAGCAGTTTCGCTCAGCCCTAAATATGCCGAGGCAAATTTTAACCTCGGGGTTGTGCTCGAAAAGCTAGGACGTTTTTTGGATTCCGAGGCATCGTATCGGTCCTCGCTAGCCATAATGCCTGATAATGCGGCCGTGCATCTAAATTTAGGAAATGTGCTTCATCAACTTGGAAAGTTAGAAGAGGCTTCGCAGTGTTTCTATGGGGCTCTAGCAATAAAACCAGATAACCCTGATGCGCATAATAATTTGGGCGTCATGTTGCAACAATTAGGACGTCTGGAGGAGAGCGAGGCTTGTTACTTTAAAGCCCTTACGTTGGATAACAACTTTGCACGTGCCTATAACAATCTTAGTGTAGTGTTTCTCGAACAAGGGAGGCTGGATCTAGCGATAGGATCTTGCGAAAAGGCGTTGATTGTCGATCCTAGTTACGCCGAAGCACACCTCAATTTAGGAACTTTTTTGAGTGAGAAGGGCTATCTGGATAGGGCGGAGAAAAGTTTTCAGGAGGCTGTCGACAACCAGCCTGATTATGCTGAAGCCTATGAGGGTTTGGGTAAGATACTGCAAAGCAAAGGGAAAGTTGACCTAGCCATCATTAATTTTGAAAAAGCAATCAGCTTGAAAGCTGGATTTGATGAAGCTATTGCTGGGTTAGGCAAAGCCTTTATGTCAAAAAGTCGACATCGGGAGGGGATAGATATGCTCAGATCTGCAAATGGATATATATCTCTAGATTTAGAAACTGGTCTAGCATTTCTCTAGGGATAATATTGCATGGAACGTTTCGATTTACCCGCTTCTGTTAGTTCCCCTACGTTTATAGGTTCATGGAGGATAGAACAACCTGTATGTAATCAAATGGTGGATTATTTTGAGAAGCATCAACGTCTGCAGCGGAAGGGGATTACTGGAAGTTTAATTGACGAAGATAGCAAGAGCAGTGTTGACATTACGATACGGCCGAAAGATGTCAAAATGCCTGGCAACGAAATATTTGCTGAGTACTTTGATAAGCTTTTTGAATGTTACAAGGATTACCTGGAACAGTGGCCCTTCCTGAGTTCATTGGCTAACAAGTTGGAGATCGGTGCTTTTAATTTACAAAGGTATGAAGCAGGACAACATTTCAAGCGAGTTCACAGTGAAAGGACAGGACTTGAAAATCTGCATAGGGTATTAGTTTGGATGACATATTTGAATGACGTTGAGGAGGGAGGTTCAACTCGCTTCAGTCATTACGACCTAAGCATCAAACCACAGAAAGGATTAACTCTAATTTGGCCTGCGGAATGGACGCATGCTCATAGTGGAGAGGTCTTAGATTCAGGGTCGAAGTATATCGCGACTGGCTGGATAACTTTCCCGAATTAGTCTCAACTATGAAATATTGAAACTGAGTTTTTTCGATTGTTTTTAAGTATTTTTCTCCGCAAAACCAATTTTACCCATAGCCGATTTTTTCGGAATTTAAATAAGAATAAGGCAGTGGACACAAGGTAAAATGCGCGCTGGCTTTGCATTATAAAAATAAATGCCATGGAGCCTTAACTGCGGAGAGAAAAATGTTGTCTGTATATAATCTGCAGGACATAGCGTCTCTCTTTTTTCGGAGAAACTGTAATGCTTTGGCTTTTTGCACTAGCAATTTTGTGACCAAAAATGAATAGGAGAGTAGTGTTGCAACGAAGTTATTTGGCTTCGAAGGGAACGTTTGCGGTAGTCTGTTTGTAGGGAGAGGCTGTAGAGCTTTACAAAGCAACTGTTTATTTCATATTAGATAAAAATTAGCGCCGGCTGCACAAAAAATCGACTGCGAAGGAAAGCATACACTGGCCCAGGGAGAGCACGACATTTTGAATACTCGTTTGTTGGGAGACTCAAGGCCTATGCGTGGGATGCGTGACTTGGTGGCTCAGGTTGCATCCAGTGATGCGACTGTCTTGGTAGTTGGTGAAACTGGTACGGGCAAAGAGTTGGTTGCTCGTAGCATCCATGAGTTGTCCGCTCGCTCCGGCGGCCCTTTCGTGCCCGTGAACTGCGGCGCGATCCCGGCGGAGCTATTAGAATCGGAACTCTTTGGTCATGAGAAGGGTGCTTTTACTGGCGCCATTGCCACGCGCCAGGGCCGCTTTGAAATGGCCGCAGGGGGCACGCTGTTTTTAGATGAAATCGGCGACATGCCGCTGGACATGCAGGTCAAGTTGCTCAGAGTCCTGCAGGAGCGGACCTTTGAGCGGGTGGGCAGCACCACTATGCTCAAGGCCGATGTGCGGATCATCGCGGCAACCCATCAAAACCTTGAAGCCTTGGTGGAAGCACAAAAGTTTAGAATGGATCTGTTTTACCGGCTGGATGTGTTCCCCATCAGAACGCCGCCGCTGCGTGACCGAGTCTCAGATATAGCGCCGCTGATCGCGCATCAGCTGACGCAGTTGCCCGAATCCGATGGCTTGGCTCTGACCGATGCGGCGGTGCAGCGCCTCGAGCAATACCCGTGGCCGGGCAATGTCCGTGAGTTAATGAATTTGGTTGAGCGGCTGACGATTTTACATGCGGGTCAAGTGGTCGATGTGCAGCAACTGCCCGAAAAGTATCGGTTTGGCTCAGATTCGGCTCTCAGCGAGCAAGCGGGAAGCCTCGACAGGCTACCGGACGAAGGCGTTGATTTGAAAGATCACATCGCCCGCATGGAGATGCAGCTGATTCAGGAGGCGTTGGACCGTGAAAACGGCGTTGTAGCCAAGGCGGCCGCGCTCCTTGGCCTCCAGCGCACAACCCTCGTTGAAAAAATGAAAAAACTGGGAATTCAGCGGGATTAACCCGTCAAATTTTTGACTTTTTGAGGCAATTGTCTGCCAACCTATGCATAACTTGTTGATAAATATGCTAATAAAAAGTAGGCACGCTGCTTGCATTTAACCAGCCATTCAACGCAAGTGATGGCAGGGTTATGCAGTTTAATCAACGATTTGAGTCGAGCATTGTTTCAGGCTTTGGTGCGCCTCTGCTTCAGGGTGAGCTGATAGATCAAACAGACATCTTCCCGCTAGAGCTCGCGGAGACAACGGCAGTCTCCTCAGGCGGCGACACGCTCATCGGCAAAGCAACTGCCTTGGAGCTCAATGAGATCCTGGCTGATGATGTTTCAAGCCTCAAAGCCGACTTAAAAACTTCCAACAGAGAGCTTCAAGGCAGGGTTGATGATTTAACCCGGGAGCTATCAAACAGCCGCGCCGAGCGCCAGCAAGAGCTCGCGGAAAAAGAAAGTCTAGCCCACCGTCTGACCGCGCTACTCGATGCGTTGCCCGGGGGCGTTCTGGTGCTCGACCAGCGGCACACGATTAAGCTTGCCAATCCGGTGGCGATTGATCTGTTGGGTGAACCGCTGCTGAATATGGATTTTTTGAGTGTCATTGGAGAATGCGCCGCATCCGTCAGCCGAGATGGCTCCCAGGTGCTTCTGCGGTCGGGGCGCCGCATCTCCATCTCAAATCAGCTACAAGATGGTTACGGTGATCAGGTGGTTTTGATCACCGATGTCACTGAAACCTTCGAGGCCCAACAAGAACGGTCCCGCACCGAGCGCCTATCAGCGCTCGGTGAGATGATCGCAAGACTCGCCCATCAAATCAGAACGCCCTTGGCCTCATCTCTCTTGTACCTGGGTGCGGTTGATCGCCCGAGTCTTGATGGTAAAGGTCGCGCCGAGATTACTGGGAAAATCAGAGGCCGGCTTCAGCATATGGAGTCGTTGATTAACGACAGCTTACAGTTTGTCAAAGGCGGTGAGACAGATGTAAGTGAATGCTCACTTTTTGATTTAATGAATGCATTGGAGATCTCAATGGAGCCTGTATTGAAAACCTCCGGCGCGAGTTGGTCTCAAACGAGGCCCGAATGTGATGTTGTTATTGCCGGCAATCAGGACGCGCTTCTTTCAGCGTTGGTTGCCATTGCTGAGAATGCTGTTCAAATAGCCGGGCCAGAGCAGGTCCACGTCCACGCTGAATACAGCGCTGAAGGTCTGTGCATCGCCATTGAAGATAATGGCCCTGGCATTGATCCCGCGCTCCTCGAGCGTATTTTTGACCCCTATTACACGACCCGACCCGGGGGTACCGGATTAGGTCTCGCGCTGTGCGCCATGATCGCTCGGAATCATGATGCGGCACTGGTCGCCGAAAACCATGTCGGCGGCGCACGATTTATTTTGACCCTGCCGAGGGAGAGGTTACAGCGAAGTTCCACCGGGCCTCAATTACAAACGTCCGCACCGGCGCTGCAAAGTTGATTTGGAGAGAATGATGGAAAACACCCAG
>Ga0315315_10005522_pt1 | contig 11668 bp, 7 predicted proteins | sample M140m3416metaG_FD_203699 | JGI IMG/M metagenome (GOLD analysis project Ga0315315, IMG submission 203699) | Ammonia-oxidizing marine archaeal communities from Monterey Bay, California, United States - M1 40m 3416 | ecosystem: Environmental > Aquatic > Marine > Intertidal zone | place: USA... | reverse complement strand
GGCGGTTTGATAATGTGCCCGAAACGAACCTCAACGACGATTTAGACGCAGAAAGATCATCAGGACAGGTCAACGTCGCCGCAGAGGGCGCAGATCAAACCCTAGACGCCGTAGAGGAGGTTCATCACGATTTGACATATCAAGGGACTGGTAGCAATGATGTTGATGAGTCGGAAGATGAGGGTCTCGACGCTCAGCCACCATCTCATGGCGCCAACATTATTGCTCGCTTGCGGAAAAGAGATGCAAAGTTTCAAAGATTGCAACAGGGGGACGCCCACGAGAAACCGGAAGGCGAGGACAACGAAGTTTATGACACAATTATACCCCAGTCGTCTCTCAGCCAAGACGAGCGCAGCTGGATTGCCAGTCCTGGTCAAGTGGCATCGCCGTTGGGCTCATTTGACGAATTTGAGAACGACCCACTTGGCCTTGACGATACTGCGCTAGACCTCGAGTACGGTATCAGCCGTTATGCAGTAGCGGTGAATGGGTCGACTTTGGACCCTGAGAATGGTCCTTTTCCGGGAGGAGGAAAAAGAAGCAGATCAAGAAAGGCTCCTCGATTACGAAAAATCTCTATGCGATGGCTTATCGATCCAGTTTTTGACGTTGGCGATCGGATCAAGTCTGCCAGAGCCGAAGCTAGACGGCGGCGTGCAGAGCAGCTTCTGTCTGAGGAAGGGCTCACGGGGAGATTCCACCTGACCTGGCTTGGGCAATGCTTCTCAAATTGGTGTGATATGACAATATCGAATCAGGGAGTTATAGTTTTTGTGGCATGTGTTATGCTCTTCGTGTTGAGCTATCGAAGCTTGGACGAAGAGGAGGACGCAGAAGTGCGGCAGTGGTTGCTGCTTGTTGGTGTGCCGTCCTTTGTAATTAGATTTATGTGGCGATCAGTGTGGTGGTTTTGCTGGGAAAAGAGATTGGAAAGGAAAAGGCAGGCCAGAGTTCTTGTATTTGATGGCCTCAATGATGGCCAGGCTGGTGGAAATGAGATCGCGCCGTCGACAACGATCGATGATGACGAGCGTTCCTTCCTTACCTTGAGTCGGCCCGGCAGCATGGATGACGACATATCCTCTCGGTCACTAACATAGCTGGATATTCTCCAGGAGTACCCAAAATGTTGGACGATATGCAAGGCTTTCCAATCACTCTTTTCACGGACAGATCGTATACACCTAATTACTGGAACTATCTTGTTAATGTGTTCTGGATAAATATGAGGTAAAATCGAAAACATTCTTAGCACATCAAAAATTTTAATCGACGCTTACTACATTATGTATTTTTCAGGTGGACATCACATCTTCCGGGGTTCCTGCTTACTACTGGCAAGTCCTGGGCTTTCATGCAGGTGAGGTATGAGGTGTGCATCGAAATGTTCCCAGATATGGTGATGCGCTGCAAAATTGCTGAGTGCGTGCTCTGCCGTTCCAGCCCAAACCGTGCGAATGTCACCGAATCGTCTAATCCAGTGCGAATCAGTCTGTGCAGATTCTCCAGCGCCAAATATTGTCTCATTATCGTCGTTCCTCACTCTAGACGATCGCACGTAGACACACATAGGTGATTCTAGGAAGCGTGTCAGACTGTCATGTTCCCGTGCCCACTGTATATTGTGAGTTGAATCAGTGAAGGCTATCGATGCGATCCGGGGCAACATACTGTGGGCCTCTTCCATGAGATACCGAACCATTTGACCACCTGCCGCCGAAAACGCCAAAATATACAGTGGACTAATGTGGAGATGAGGGTTGAAGTACATCGACGTCTTGGGGTCGCTACAAACTTCTGCTGATGCTTCGTGACCAAAAAGTGCACCGAGAGATAATCGAAACGTGTTCATTCCCTCCCTTTCACCTCTGGCGTTCGGATCGATGATAGCGACTCTCATTTTGCGCTTTTTGGCCTCTCTGACCATCATTATGGCCGTGCTGCGCTCCACGCCGCCCGACAATAGATGATGTCGCGAAAATACACCAGCTTTGACTTTGCCTTTTCCTGTGGCGACGAGCAAAACTGGTCCCGTGCCCTCAGCAAGATCTTTATCAACTAGAGCTCTTACCGTCGATCCTTTTGATTCATCATCACAAAGTGTTGTCCATTCCAAATCATACTCATCTCTTATCATTTCTTGCGCATATTCTTGGCACAGGCGAGCAACTTCGTCATACATCTTGCCATGGGCAATAAATCTGTTCAAGTTGTCTGGTGAGATTTTTGTATTAGATTGAATGTGGAACAGACACGTTGAACATCTAAGGCATGACGTGTCATGGAGTTTTGTCTGCGGAGATAAGCTGACCGGAATGTCTCCATCTTTTTCTTTCGTGAGCTTCTCCCTCTCGCAATTATCTGGTGCCCATTCTTCCCCGATGTGTTTGGGACACGGTACAAATCTAAAGTCAAATCCACAATGCTTCAACCCATCGGCACCATGCAGCCCCCTTGACATTTCAAGACAACGTTGAATTTTCTGGTGATGAGCGTCTGCCGTTTCTGTTCCATGTAATAGAACTTCATCGCTTGCAACTTGTAATGAAAAATCAATATGCGACACGGCATCAGGTTCTCTCCACTTCTGAATACTAGCAACCGCACTTGACGCGGCTTTCCCAAGCGAAGCGATGGGACCCGAGTTCGGATAAATCTTTCCATGGGGAGGAGCATTCAGTTTCAAAGGAGGAGGATACACGAGCCTATCGATTCTCTGATAAATGGACAGTCGCGAGATGGCTCCGACATTATCACTGATGCCTTCCGAAAAGGACAATGATTCCCTGACCTCGTCGTACATGGAGCCAAAATATATCTTAACCCCATTAACATATTCAATCTCGTCATCATTTGAATCACATAAAACGATACTCCCAAAACCATCGTTGCAAGAGAATGTATCGAGAACGTCGTGACTTTTTGAAACCTTTGACTTCTTGCGAGTACCGGTACATGTGCGTAGGTCTGATGCAACTGACCCATGCGAAGCAATGGGCCCCGATTTCCAATGCATTTTCTCTTTGGTGTCAGCACTCTTTTTCGAAGCAAAAGTCGGAGGAGAAAACAAAACCTTGCCGAATCTCGTATAAAGTGACGGAGGAGGGTCATCTAGAACTGAGTCTCTGACCTCGTCATTGTCCCCTTCCGCGAACCAAAGCGCTTTCTTCACCTCGTCGTACATTGACCCAAAATATATCTCAACCCCATCAAAATGTTCATCCTCTTGACCATCTGAATAAGATACAACCATACTCCCAAGACCGTCGACACACGAAAAGCTATCAAGGACATCATCTTTCATCGCAGGTGCTGCATTTCTGTCGACGCCCCTGGTATTCTTGTCGAGCATATCAGAGACAGATGAGGTCGCGCCCGACTTGGCCTGCTCGGCGGTTCGTTTTGGGTTGCCACTATACTGCACTGTTGGGGTCCTTCCATACGGTTTTAATTAGGTGAGTAAATATCAGGGCAATTCAGCCATGCTGAAGTCTATGGTTCAGTCCTAAATGTTACGAAGCTGCATGTTATTTTTGGCAAAAAAAGAAAAGATACATTATTATGGATATATATATATATATATAATATGCATAATAATAATAATATTACTATTCTACGAGCTCGTAGTATTATTATTGTATGAATTCCTACTCTAGTAGCTAGCTAGTACCGGCAGCCAAGTTTACTCGGGTTTCAAAATACGAGCTCCAAATAAAAGCATCTTCTCATCTTGTTGCTGGTCATGAAATTCCTGACCTCAATCCTCTCCAGCGAGTTGACACTGTCATGGAAAGCATTTTGATTGCAAGTAACATCCTCGATATGTGAAGGGCAGACTCAATGGGATAAGCACAGGAAAGATGGATGTCCTAAAAGGGACAATTAAATATTGCCTCGTCCTCGGAGCTTCTCACGGCGATTCAAAGAGGGGTGCGGCGGATGTCGCTAAGGCTGGCACAAAGAGGCCTCGATCTGAGGTAGATTTTGGAGCTGCCTCCTTCTCGAAAGCAGTGGGCAAATGGGAAAACAATGACGGATATTTTTTCATTCCTTCCGAGAGAAATACCGATACTGCAGTTGCCGAAGATTCCTTTGCGATTACTTTTCCCTTTTCGTCCATTGATGCTGTATGTCGGGCGGTACTTTCGGGTTCATCGGTAAACATATCGAAGTACAGGTGGGTGCAACATGGATCGTCAGTCAGAGTGTTGGAGATTCACACCAATGGAATAGAGATAATGGCACCAGGAGAAAGCAATGCTCGAGGTGGATCAGAAGATGGAGTAAAACCATGGACGCTGGCTGATTTTGCCGATATTGAACGTCGCGGGCTACTTAAGGGCCATCAATCGGAACTTTATTCAATCATAGCCAAGGTCGACGCCACTTCCGCAATAGTTGCTACCATCCCTTCTGACCCCTTTGCGTTGGTCGAACTGTATGAAGATATTGAGACAGTCCAAGAAAATGGTTGCGTTCCACTTTCGGCTGTGATTGTACTTCGGGGGCAGTCAGCCTTGGCAGTTCACGTAGCGCTCCAACCTGGCGCAATGATTGTGCTGAGAAATGTGCGCAGGCAAAGATGGCATGTGCCGAAAGCTTTTGAAAAGATTGCTTCAGCGAATCCAGCTCTTGAAAGTTTGAGATACAGAGCTCCAACGCATGTCTTTGTGGTTGATGACGGACTCTCTGTTGATTGGTCATTTGACTTTGAGAAAGCAAGACGTCAAAACTTGTGCAGGGCAAATCTTCCGCCTCTTCCCTCGACTCCAATTCCCTTGCGCGCTGTTCAAGGGGTGGTTACTTCCATCCGGAGAGCGAACATTGGAAAGGCTGGTTTCGTTTTTCATTCTGTCGATATCGAAAATGGGGACGATAACTCGATACCCGGTTCCAGGTGTAAGCTTTACCTGACCTACTATCCGATTGCTCCTAACTTACTATGGGGACTACGAAATGGGGCGCTGATTCGAGCCGCTAATATATATCCGGTCAGCTCGAGTATAAGCAACTTTCAAGGCTGTGCTGTTTTTGCTGCGTCCATGCGATCTACCATTGTTTTGTTGCAGAATGCGAGCGATCCTGTACATGGGGCGGAATCGGGTGAAGTGACAAATGAAATACTCACCCAGCCACCAAATATAGAGATGAAAGCGCTTCGTCTTCCTTCTGCGAAGTGCTCGCCATATCAGTTCACCACGAAGAAGAGATCATGCAAAGAAATGGAATGGAAATCGAGATTGCGGTCGATTTGGTTCGAAAAAAGTGGGCTTGCTGAGAAGGAAGAATCACCTTCATTTGATATTATTGCTCGCAACCTCCTCGAGCATAACAAAAGACTTGAAGGAAGACTGTCGTGCGATACTATGGCGAACACAAAAGCCGGACAACGAGAACTAAATTCGAGGAGGAGGGATCCGTACGCAGAATTCTTTTTCATCGGTTACGAAGATAACCTCGATGATCAAGATTCGCTTACCATGCCAACGGTTTTGCCGCTTTATCACATTCGTGACGCTTGTATCGCTTACGCGAAGGCGCTTATACGCAAGCAAATCCAATGCTCAGAATCCGAAACAATGTTAGATACCAGCAAGTCCTCCATCTTTGAACATAATGTTTGCATCAAGAGTGGCTGGACTGCATCGAGATGCCTACAAGGAAGCGCGTTGACAGCTTGCCTACTGGGAGACAACTTTGAGGCCAATCGGGATAGTTCTGCAAGCTTTTATGCGTGCGGAATGGCAGACGCGCACTTGTTATCAATTCGTGATGGATCCTGTAAGCTTCCTGTCTGCCATGCCTCGCTTCACACGGATCCATCAAAATTCAAGACGGGCCTTGGAGAGCAGTGGAATCTTAGTGTAGGCGCCGAAGCCTTTGCGTCTATCCCCATTCATTCCGTTGTTGTCTCTAGTATCTGTCTTGGTTCGAAACGGAGTCGCTTGCACCAACCTGAAACATCTTTACAAGAAAGCAATACGAGCAAAGATAGAGAAAGTTATGGTGACACTGAGTGTCTCCCATCTCTGTTTGCGTCGGAAACAAACTCAATTTCTGGTTGTTGCTTTGTATGCGTCATCGATGACCGCATCTTTCTCAGTTCAGTTCATTTGCGTTGCGTTCAAGATTGCGAGGTGTTTGGTTCCAAGAAAGACACAGCAAAGTCAAAGACTTTCAGCATGCTTCAATTGACTATCAGGGATTGCTTGGGTGGAAATAGCGCGCCTGAAGAGCTTGAGCATTCACCAGAGGATACCTATGTGGTTGGTAGATTAGTTCGCGAACGGTTTTCTCTTTTCGAGATCAAGCGAGGTACTTTTAAGGGTTGCCGTTTCACTCTTTCGCACGTCCCTCTCCTCTCATTAGATGAGAAAACCACAAGCTCTCGATTTGCCTCTAATTTGCAGTCCATAGAGATTAACATGGGTATCAAGGACATCACTAAGGAGAGTGTCAAGCTAATGAAGATGGCATTGCAATCTATTCTTGCAGATTCCAGTTCTACACAAGGAAGTTCTACTTGTCTCTTCAGTGATGGGCAGATTGGACTGGCCTGTGCTTGGTGGAAAATTGCCGAAAATGCGCGTTACTGTTCGCTCCTCGTCGGTGGGAGCGACGAGTGTCATCGGCCCTTCCTTTCAGATGAGTGGAATATCATACTTCAATTTCCATTATCTTCAATGGAATCAACTCGACATGGATATAGGCGTTTTAAATGCGACATCGGAAAAGTTTTTGTTAGGACCGTCAAATCCAGTGACGTTTACCGGTCGTCAGACAACAGTTCAGCGCATGAGTTCGATCATATCGGCGGTGAAAAGTTTCTGCCAGGGATGGTCGACCGTCGAGTTCAACGGAAGCATCTCGTTCGAATGGACACACCACTGGAATCTACCACAGGCATTCCAACAAGCAGCTTTTCTCAGCTTAATTGGGATATTTGTCGTGACCTAAAGGAAGGGGAAAATATTTCGATCGCCCCCTCCCTTGCTCGCCGTGTAACAGGAGCTCAGATTTTGAATATTAATTTTTGTCGTGCCCGTGCTCAGTGCAGTCAGTGTTTTGCGTCCCTTCTTGATATGGGGGGGGGGAGGAAGGTTGACGATCATGGTGGGGTAGTTGGTAGCGTCAAAGTTTCAAATGCCTCCTCACATCCAGGCGAAACAGATTCCTTTTGGCACATACCAATGCACCCTGGGCATGACCCCGCTGGCTTCTTGAAATCAAGCGAAAATCCAAACCATTCGAAAACCAGAACAGCAAGGAAGGCGGTAAATCTGTCACGTCCTAACACTCTTCGTTGTCCCTCAAACTGCTCCTCTGATTTCGCTGTCATTAAATGGGAGTGTAGCGGTATCGTTGACGATGGCACCGGCCAAGCGACAGTATACGCTGAGAGAGATGCTGCACTGGCACTGATTGGATCTTCGCTCGACGTAAGTTGTGTTGAAGATGGAGCTTGGTTGGTGGAAGATGGCATAACCTTCCAAAGATCAATCCCACCTAGATCATTTCTTCATAATGCTGTTCAAGAGGCTCGAATGACGGCCTACCAACTTGCCAGGGACAAACCCAAGGGAAAGAGGAAGATCCGCGAGGTCGACGTGATAAAGCTATTGACCAAAGAAGCGCGAGCAGAATATACCTTGCAGCGGCACTTTCGACTCCAACATCGACTTAAACCTTCCATGGATATGATTTTCAGATGCAAACCTGTATATTTTGATAATGCGGACTTATTGAGGAATACTGAAGCGAATGTGACCTCTGCTCGATGTGAACAGCGCGATGAAGCTATCTCAAGCACGGCTGTTACATACTCGCTTCCTCCCCTAAAATTGAACCTGGTTGATTTGTGCTGGACATACCCCGCAAGCTCTGACGCCTGGAGAAAAATAAGAGAAATTAAGGAGATGTAATTGATTTTTAAAAAACTTATCCATAAGCATAACTAGCTAGTACGGTTCGTACTGTATGCATATTATGCATACGGTCGTACTATACATACATAGTACTCCTACCTGTGTACTACTATTACTAGCTAGCATCCGCACGAGGTCGTACCTGTTTCTTCTTCTCATTTTCATTAAAATTTTTGCGCGCAAAGTTCCGTCTACTGTATGCCAGCGCATTCTATCTGCTCGACAAGTGCGTCACAAGCAAGCAAAAACGGGCCAAACAGTCGATCTTCAATGGTTTTTTTATGCCCGCGCATCCGTTTGGAATAGTTGAAACAATCATCAATCTGTCTATCCGGTAACATCACATAGAGTCATTGAATCTCGACGAGGTCAAACACTGCACAACCCTTCGTACCCGGAGCTCATCCTCCAGCTCCTAATTTCGCTTATTCATTATCGCAGGCAAGTGTTTGCATCACAATCATTATTCACATCTCGATCATGTTCCCCCGATCGATTTTGTCGTCCAGAACGGCAGCGTTTCGCGTATCGGTCCGTCTTCCGCCTTCGCCCTCTTTCGTTGCGACTCGGCGGCTTACGACGGCCTCGGCGGAAAGGCTCCTCGGCCTATCAAGTATAACAAAATACACTGCCCGGGATCTAAGAGATGCCTACTTTGATGCAGCCAAGCGCTGTCATCCCGACTCGTCTCACAACAAGGACCAGTACATTGGAGTGAAGGACCCCGGACGGCATTTTCTTGCTGTTACCGAGGCATACGAGATGCTCCAGGGCTGTATGTCTGTATCTACCGGCACCTCGTGGTACGAGACGGAGGCAAGTTTTGTGACCAAATCAGAAGAGGAGGAATTCCGCGATGCCTGCAAGGAGTGGCTTGGTCTCCCGGCTGAGACAGTTGAGGAGAGCAAGCGCTGTCCTGTGTTCCGAGAATGGCTACAGGGCAACACAGACGCAGCGATGATTTGGTCGAATTTCTTTGCGTTGAATGGAGGTCTAGCTCCTAAACTGAGATCACCGGCGGCCTTGATTGGGGAAGGAAGTCCCACTGGTGGAATCAATCGTCGAACAAGACGGAGCAGGAAACGACCACTGTGATCGATTTATCGTCTCTGTTGTGGTCTGTAAAATATTCGTTAAACATAGTGTGCAAGAGTAATTCCAGGTCTAATCTAAGCGAATTCGTAGTACAGAATCATCCTCCTTGAACGCTTACCTGACAATTCCGTTTGTCAGATCAGGAGTCTCTCAAATTCAATTCTACGGCCCCCTTCGTTATTGGCGTGTGAGTTCAACCAAGAATTTTTGCCACCGCAGTGCTTGCCTTGTTCTTCCAATCCTGTTTCGGTTCGAAATCCTCATCATCGTTGGAGTCATCGCCATCGTTTACGGTTCTGTAGCCTGTGTTAAATTCCTCGGGCGTCCAACCGCACCTCTCCAGGGCCTGGCGGTGGCGATCGTCGTCGATGTGGTGGATTTCGCGGTAGTTAGCGAGCTGGTCCACATTCATGCGCAGCTGCTCTGGGTCAGAGAGTATATTCTGGAGGATTGCAGCATATCTTCCAACGTTCTGCGAGCTGCGCCTGTTTGTCCACTGCTCCGGGTTCTGGACCTCCCCGGAAGCTAGCATGACGCGCTGCCCCTTGAGCTTGCGAATGATATCCCAGCTCAAGGCTGCCTTGAGGGAGCGGCGGAGGCCTTTCTCCCGGTTCAGAAGGTCGACGAGTCCGTCACGGTCCCACCTAAGGAGGCGAATTCTAGTGGACCTATTCCGGTCCCTTGCGGCGACGATGGTTGCGCAGCTCTCGACGGCACCGCGGAGGTAGATTCCAGCGTGCAGGCCGGACTCCGACGCGAAGCTCCCCTCCTCCAGTCGGTACGTGACCTGACCGTCGCACATGATTTCGAGCTCCCCCTCGACGACCATGTGAACGAATCGGTTCATGTCGCCCTGCTGGACGACAAGGTCACCGGGAGCGTACGTAACCAGGGTGCCCGCCTGGACTAGCTTTGCAAACTCGACCGGCTCGACAACGTACAGGTGGTCGTCCCGGATCCGCTTCATGTCGTCTGGGAGCATCTCACTCAGGCATCTTTGGTACATGACGCGACCGATCCGATAGGAGTTGATGGCTATGAAAAGAAGGTTCCACTTGAATGGTAGCCACAGGACCCGGCCGTGGGGGTGGAAATACGTGAAGACCAGCATGGCCGAAGATCCGACAACGGCGATGGACCGGAGCATGAGCCAGTCATCCGTCGCGTACGAGGCAGCGACCAGGATGAAGGACGAGTGACCGAAGCACTCTGAAAGCGTTATGGTCTGTTTCTTTGGCGATATCCAACGGGGGATGGGGAGCGTCCTGGGCCTGAGGAGAAAGGCGTCGTTCCTGAGGGAGGACAGAACCTCCCTCCCACCTCCGGTGGCAGCCGAGGTCGGGACGCCTCCCGCGGCGCCAGGCGACATCGCACCAGTCCCCCTGTATGCCTTGCTCCCACAGTCGCCGAAAGGAGGCACGACCGTCGACTTGGAACGACGGCTTGTGGACAAGGTGCTGCGGGGCCTGACCATCGATCGACCAGCGGCCGCCGCGGCCGCCGAGGGCCCCATGCTCAAGCCTTCGCCTGCCATGGAGCGAGGTGGACCCCGAGGAAGCCCAAATGATCTGCATCTGAGGATCGATTTCGATGAGAGGGTCCGCAGGCGCCGCGATCCGGACCTAGCAACTAGCGATGCCATCGTAACGGAACTGAAGCTGATTTTCCGTTTCGGAATTTTAAAATTTTAACTTCTCCGCGGTGAGTCGGACTTCCTCTAACAAGGATACCAATCGATTGATTATGCACATGCGTTGTGAGTAGAGAGGCGAGTGCGAGGTGATGGTCCGCTCGAAGTCCTCCAGTATGAGTGCCTGACTCAGGTCCTACCCCGTAACCGACTTTTGTAATCCGCACAGGTTGGGTGAAACCATCATGATCGGAAATTCCGAAATTCCGAGTCTTTTTTCTTGCTCGTAGGATGGATACGAACTCGTACATAACCATGTACATATTATATACATACGAGTACTCTAGTAACTGTATGATGATGTCGACGCTTGAATTTTCGAATCGTACAACGTAGTATGTATACACGCATATTATATCATATTATTTTATATACATACTGTACGAGCTAGTACATTACATAAATGATGTACGTCAGAAACGGATGTCCAAGCAATCAGTCGTATGCATACGTAGCAATATGAGTTCCTACTGGGAATTCCTAACAAAAAGACCGGATCTCTCATCCATCTGCTGGAAAAAAGCTGTTGCCGACCCAGCCGGGTTATCGGATAATTATTGAGGTACATACTCCTTTGTATGTATATACAAAAAAATCAAGCTGATAAAGTCGACAGGTTTTACAGGAAGGAAAAAGACTGTGCACTGAAGGTGGCCAGAGAGAGCATCAGGTTAATCATTGATGATGTAGATACCATATCTACTGGGAGGGTGAAGGAATGGGAAGATTGGTTTTCTTCTCTTGGCCATGGCTCTTACGCGAAGGCTGCGGCCGCCTTGACAAAAACCTCTACGCGACTTCGTCGGTCGGCCTATATTGTATCGGGGGTGTTGTTTGTGTTTTCTTCTGTGTGCAACATTTTTGAACTGCTTTTAAAATACACATACTCTAGCTAGTATTATGTATTTAAATGCATGCATGTATGATGTACTCTCGTATTAATCTACTCTGCTCT
>Ga0315315_10005521_pt1 | contig 11668 bp, 12 predicted proteins | sample M140m3416metaG_FD_203699 | JGI IMG/M metagenome (GOLD analysis project Ga0315315, IMG submission 203699) | Ammonia-oxidizing marine archaeal communities from Monterey Bay, California, United States - M1 40m 3416 | ecosystem: Environmental > Aquatic > Marine > Intertidal zone | place: USA... | reverse complement strand
GTAGGCAACAGATGGAGGCCAAGTCCGCAATGATGCAGGACTGTACCTCGCCCCTGAGACAGATTGATTACCTGAAGGATCTTGATCGCCACCCGGCTCTAGTGCTGAATGCCGATTATCAGGTAACAATACTTTAGTTGGTTCCGGCTTGCAAATGATCTTTATCATCTTGTGTGTTTGTGAGCAAGAAATTATTGTCGATGGGCGGGTCTCTTATCTCACTCTTTCTATCTCTTTTTCTCTCAATCACGCATTTACATCAGCCAATGGGTCTCTTGCCCCTATCTCTCTGGAGGTGGCAGGACTCTGTCAAGGCAATTTTTGCTGGCAAGGTCACTGTGGTAGACACCTACCCTGATGTCGCCATCCGAGCCGTGAATATGAACATGCCACTTCCCAGCGTAATCGCGCTGAACGATTATGTTTCCAAGACAAATCAGAACCCTGCCTTTACTAGGCGCAATGTCTTTCTTCGGGACAGCTACAGGTGCCAATACTGCGGCAAACATTTCAAGACACATGACCTGACCCTGGACCACTATGTACCACGGAGCATGGGAGGACGATTGGAGTGGAGCAATGTCGTCACCTCCTGCCGCAAATGCAACAGTCGGAAGGGTTCGGTCCCGCCCCACAAGCTCCGCTCTATCGGAATGAAGGTTATTAATGAGCCTCGAGTTCCGACGCAGTGGGAACTGGCCGCGGTCGCAGGGAAGATGATGCCTAGGAGGGTCCATCCCACTTGGGAGCCATACCTTGGATTTGTAGCGGACTTTGTTTCGGACTCGCAGACTCAGGAGGGAAAAGAAACTTTTGGCGACGTCCTTTTCTTTGAATAGGAAAGGTTTGGGCCACAAGCGCTCGTAGGGAAATACCTTGGCGCGTCACAAATTGTGGATTGAAACTTGTATGGTTAACTTGAGTGCATACGATTCCGCAATGGGTCTGCTTTTTGTGTTTTGGTAACATAATGGTGTTTTTTTCTTTTTTGTGTACTAATACTCCCACTAGTAGCTAGAGTACATGACCTACACCCCGACCCACCCGGGAGGAATCATCGCGAGCTGGCAAAGGCGACGGAAGCCTGTGGCCGATTACACAACAGTATGCATAATGTACTTTTGCTATCCATAATAGAGAGCTAGTACTTCTTACTTACTAACACGTACTAGCTCGTCTAGTAGTAGCACAGGCATAATCAAGTCTGCATACAGTATGCATAGTATGCCTTTTCATTTTTAACGGTGTCATACTCACTTCTTCATAATTAATTTGTGATTTACAAGAAAGATTTATTCAATCTAAATTCAAAAAGACGTGATTGCTCTACCGTAACAGTGCCGCAAACGATGACGACAGGACCTGACAACGGAAATCCATCCGACGGCAATGGCGGCGGTGCCTTAGAAAGCAGAAGTGGCGAGAAGGGCTTCGCGGCGTCCATGAAAAAACGGGTATCAACTCTTATCGCCAGTTCCGGAACGCAGATCCCAGAAGACGAGCTCGCCCAGCTCCTTGCCGAGACCAATTTCACTGAGCGGGAGATCAAGGGGTTCTACAAGTACTCCTCGAGCGAGACTCTTTCCCGGCCGGAGTTCGCCAAGCTTTGCATTGATCAGGGCATGACCAACTCCGCCCTCATCGAGCGGATGTGGAAGGTGTTCGACGCCGACTCTTCCGGTGGCATCACGCACTACGAACTGGTGAAGGGCCTTAACCCGATGCTGAGAGGGACTCGCAAGGATGTAGCCGGCATGTTCTTCGACATTTACGAGATTGATGGGGATGGGCAGGTAAGCGTTGACGAAATCATATCTGTCTACTCTGATATGGTATTTATTTCTGAAGAAGAACGTACCGCCGGACTGTCTTCCGTGCAGAAGAAGAGAATCGCTAAATGGGTCAAGAAGCAAAAAGGTGAAGATGGACGATTGGACAAGGCTGCCTTCGTGGAAGCCATTGCGGCCATGGATAGTGATCTGGGACAGGAAAAGCCCAGATTTTTCACCCTTCGGACTGCCTACTTTGTTTTCCTAACGGCCTGGTTCGAAGTTGGCACATCCTTCGCCTTGCCCGCCATGGGAGCGCTCAGCAGTCGCATCAAGGACAGGTTCGAAACAGATGATACTGGAATTGGTACGCTTACGTCTGCGTACTACTTTGCGGCGATGGTAGGTCCTCTCGTCGGAGGAGTCTTTATGGACAAAATTGGTCCGGGTTGGGTGGTGATCGGTGCGAACGTGATTGTAGCGCTAGGTGCGATGTGCCAAGCAATTGCCAACGGTCCCGATCAATTTGGCCTCCTATTGTTTGGAAGGCTGTTGCTTGGGTTTGGTGGTGAGGTAACTCCTTTCAGTAAGTGATTTGCTCATCGCTCCACGAAACTTCCGAACAAGTGCGCATGATGTCTGTCAGGTGTCAGTACTCATTTTTATGTGTGTTGTTTTCCTCTCTAAATGTCATTCCAATTCATCTCGTCCCCTGAATAATGCAGCAACTGTGGAGATCCTTGGACGCCTTTTTCCAGACTATTTTGGCCTCATGGCAGGTGTGCGTAACTTGGTCCAGTCCATATCCGGATTCCTGGCCTTCGTTCTGTTGCCCATGTGGGCCAACTCCAGGAGCGACTTCGAAGGTGACAACAAAGGCACCTCATTTGCTCTGTGGATGTGCTTTTTCCTGGCAGTCATGTCGCTCGTCGCTTGCATTATAACGCAAATTTCAATGATGAAAGCATCAGCTGCGGCGGCGGCAACGTCGGAGGAGCGTTCTGATCAGATTACGATCACTAAGCATGTGCGAGCCTTCGCGATAGCAACCACGCCCAGAGCTCCCATTGGATGGCGAAAGTGGATGCTCCCTTTCTCTTTCTACTTCGCATGTATCGGAATCAAGGCACAATATTTTGCACCGTTTGGTTTCACGGCATTCTCGAACAAGATTTACGCAGAAAAATTCAGGCAGACGAAGGCGCAAGCCTCTCTTCAGAGTGGTGTCATATCTTTGATCGCCGGTCTTCTCGGACCTCCTATGGGAGCGCTTTCAGACAAGTGTGGTAAACGCTCCATGTCACTATTCTTTGCGTGTCTCTTATCTATGTTTGGCTTTATTATCCTCGCTCTTTCTACCGGAGGAAGTGTGGCCGTTTGGGTGGCAAGTGTACTCTTTGCGCTCCAATATGGGTTTGGAGACACTGTTGCCTACATCAGCATTAGGTTTATCGTTGGTGTATCAAGAGCCGGAATTGGATACGGAATTTATGGGATCATTGGAAACTTGACGGCCACGGTTGTTCCTATCGTTGGTGGTGTCCTGTTGGATATGGACGGTGGCAACGAGATCGTGTGCTGGTACTTTGCGGGTCTCATGCTCTTTGGAGCATTATGCTGGCTCGTTGTGCGATGCGGGGAGGGGAAAAGGTCCCTCCTTGAGCTTCCTGAAAAGGAGATCATCGAGACTAGCGACGAGGATGTGCATCTCGCTGCCCTTGCATTCGTCGTCGGGTCTGAGGAGAAGAAAGACAACGAGTAACACAGTTTCGTGAACAGGCGTCGTGAATGCACTGACTTTTCCATTGAAAGTATCATTATTTATTTGTTCACTCAACCTTATAATCTTGTGCGGTTTCACATCCTAGCTAAGTCCTCGGCTTTGCCTCGTTCGAATGGCTTATAAAGGTTGATACAATTTCTGATCGAGGATAAAATTCTTTCAATTTTGGCCAGTGCACAATGAATCTGTCCACAATGGGATAAAGCAGTTTTCCTGTCAAAGACAGGCTAATTGAATGGAAGAGAAGGACGAGGAGGATAAAAGCCGTACTGTGTGGTGAGCAGCTTATTTGTGCGCAATATATACTAGCAACGCAAGGCGAGGATTAACGCCCTTAGCTCAATAATTCCCTTAAGTAACTCACCTTTGGACACGGCAAAAACTCTCCACGAAGACAACATTCCCCTTGATCAACCCCAGAAACCTTAAGAAAAATATGGACACCACAATCGGTACGCAAGTTCCTGGTCCATTGCAGAGGACCAGATTGGGTCGAACTCGACAAGCCAAGTATATTGCGCTAAAACACGCCCGAAGAGTCGACACTATGGATGTTACGTAACTCTGTCCCACCTCCCTCGATCGAGGAATCCGAAATACTGCTTCTCCCCGTCTTGCCAAGGACTCGGACGAATCTGCAGCAGCCTCGATCTGATCGAGGCTCGTGGTATCTGTAGTGGCAATGACATAAACGAGAGGAGCGTAGCGATTTGCATCTATCGAAGCGAGGAGGCGCATCATCTCCGTTGTGTGACCGCCAGAACCGAGGACGACGAGGGTGGAAACCGATCCCCCTAGTTTCCTCCGTTGGCTTCTTCTTTCGGGATTACGTATTGATTTTAAAACGTAATACATTCTTGAAATCAATACGGTTGCAATCCCAACAGCGAGCGATATAGCGTCATGCTGGCGAAAGGGGATAAATGTCATCATAAGAAGGACTTCATTTGTCAGGCTTGACTCCAGGAATACGCTCGTAGACGATAAATTGTGTGGATAAAATAATAATATCATGGGGAATGGCTGATGAAGATGAAAAAACATGCAAGCAGCTTAAGCTATACTAACTGACCCGGAGGAATACTGTCCTGGAACCTGGAACCTGCTGGAACCTGGACCGAAACTCAAATGTCCGGGTGCCTCCAAAGTTTGGAGTTGGGAGGCAGCAGCGCGGCGCACTCAGCACTCAGCAGCACTTTGCTCTCAGCGCTCAGCACTCAGCAATATCCTCGCCTCCAAGTCAGCCCACAAACGTCGCAATCTAGCCAGGGAAAATGGTACGTCTGTGAAGATATCCCTCACTCGGACCCTGCTATTGATATCATAAGCATGGTACAGTAGTCAGCTTTGTGTCGGGGTGATGATGCTTTCGGTGATGAGGCAGAAAGGCCCACGTTACCAGAGTAGTGATCTCATCGTCCAATCGGCGCATAGGACATGCCACCATAATATATATGAAATGTCGTATACGACGGTACAGCCAAAACGACATTTCCTTTCTTTCGCAAACTCATCCGACGCATTGTCTCCTTCGCTCCATGTTTCAGCTTCCCTTATCACTGCTCAGAGCTGCCGGTGGCCAGCCCATGCTGGTGGAGCTCAAGGGTGGAGACACGTACAACGGACGTTTGGTGAATTGCGACGCTTGGATGAATATTAATCTGCGCGACGTCATCTGCACGTCCAAGGACGGAGACAAGTTCTGGAAGATGAAGGAGTGTTACGTCCGCGGCTCGTCCGTCAAGTATATTCGGCTGCCAGAGGATGCAATCGATCGCGTTCCTGAGGACGATGGTCAGCGGCACGCCGGTGGCCGGGGCCGGGGTGGTCGTGGACGCGGTCGGGGAGGTCGCGGCGGGGGACGAGGGGCTGGCCGAGGAGGACGAGGGCGGGGTGGTGCCAGGGGTGGTGGACGGGAGAGTTATTGAGCGAAGACACGAGGCCTGACTTGCACTTGCGCTAGGGGTCGGCTCATCCAAGTCACGTTGCGATTAGCTGAAGACTTGGGTTGGCCGTTGGCCGGGGGCCGGAAGGTTAATCATGGGGCATGAAGTAATTATACGCGTAAACCCGAAAGTAAATCAAAATCGTTTGAGCTATAAGGTTGGTGCAGCTATGACCTTCTTAGGGCGTCTGTGAATTCCATGTTGCAGTCGCGCTACGACAGTCCGCACGCAAGATAACGCCCACGACAACACATTAGATCGGTGCCATTCCCCTACGGCTAAATTATCGAGCATTCGGCAAGGGTTTAGAAGAATTTGATTCCATCCTCTGAGGATGTCTCTCCTTTAAACACTGTACACTTTCCCTGGTTCTCCAATATCGACAGGCTTCGCCTAAGTAAGTCAGAGTCGGCACCCTCAAATGACATACCGTTCACGTCCTCGCCACTGTGTAGCTCGTACACTGTACAAATGGAACCAATATAACCATTTGCATCGGCCCAGGCATAAATATCGGACGCGAGCTGCTCCGGTTTCCTCCACAATATCCTACACCGGGTCTGAGTCTCCGGGTCGTCCCACTCTCCGTGCCCCGACTTAACAAAGTCATCCATGACATCCTTGATATCGTCGCGACTCAGCTCCCTCCCGATTTCTTCATTCATCCACAGAGGACAGTCGTGCACTCGCATAACTTTGATCTTCATATCAGTGTGATACTTCAGGATCAGCTCGCGCCACAATCCCAACTGCTTCTCCCTAGTTGCGAGGACGGGTTGCATTGTAAAAAATGGTGGGAAGGAGTAGAACTCCGGATATTCGAACATTGGCATCCTTCCTTCCGATTGTCCCTTTCTCTCTGACAGAATTGGTGTCTGTGCTGGTTTCTTGCTCCTCCTGCGTGAGATATTTTCTATTCGCTTTGCCAGGGGATCGAGACGAGGGTGTTTGAGTTTGGACAGAGAGGATAGCCTACAACAGGCTACACTGTGGCTTTATGGTCTTCGGAGGAAAATTCAGATGATTTTGATAAACCTATGAGGTGTTTATTGGGTCATAATGAAGGATATAGCTCTAACATTAAAATATTTAAATGCACTAACATTCTTAAAAGAGTTTACTAATATTAAATTGCAACTAGTGAAATATGATACTTTTTACGCGCGTACCATGTACATGAACGATTGCTCGATTGGCCTCCGTAACGAACAGAACGATTTCGAGCAAGAACCGAGAAACCAGAGGGATTATCATCCCAACAGGTTGTCACATCAAGTGGCGTTTCCAGCAATTGGCCCCACTCTTTAATACGAACCCAATCATGTCGTACGCATATCTCTTCAAGTACATTATCATTGGCGATACAGGTGAGATTTGTTTCCGCTCGTGTTGGGGGCGACGTTGGTTGAGATGGTGAAGATGCGGGTGGGGGGGGGGGCTGGTCGTAGGTGGGCCATTCGTGCTTGTTTTCGTGCTTCGTCTGAAACATAATGCTCTGTCCAGTAGTGGGTATGCATAAGCGTGTCTCGTGCCTGCCGGCGGCGATAATTTAAGATGAATAAGTTTAGGTGGACCTGGGATAAGGCAGGATAGAGCTGACAAGACTGGTCGGGTTGTATCTAACATCCTGCGAGAATCGTGTCTCGCGATAGGAGTATCCCAGTATGGTTTCTGCGGTTCTCAGCATGTGTAGCTGACACCAATCTACTCCTTTGTTCTGTGTACATTCATCTATCACTATAGGTGTCGGAAAGTCGTGCCTGTTGCTACAATTTACCGACAAGAGGTTTCAGCCCGTCCATGACTTGACGATCGGCGTCGAGTTCGGCGCTCGTATGGTAACCATCGACAACAAGCAAGTAAAGCTTCAGATCTGGGATACAGCTGGGCAGGAATCCTTCCGTTCCATCACCCGCTCGTATTACAGAGGCGCTGCTGGAGCCTTACTGGTCTATGATATCACGAGAAGGGACACATTCAAGCATCTCTCGCGCTGGCTCGAGGAGGCCCGGCAGCATAGCCAAAGCAATATGGTGATCATGCTCATTGGGAACAAGAACGATCTGGAGCACCGGAGGGCTGTCTCGTTCGAGGAGGGCAAGGCATTTGCCGATCAGAACGGTTTGATCTTCTTGGAAACTAGCGCCAAGACGGCGTACAACGTGGAAGAGGCCTTCGTCGGCACTGCAGAGAAGATCCATGGTAACATTGTTTCGGGGGCTATCGATGTGTCCAACGAGAGTCACGGCATCAAAGTGGGCATGGCTGGTGGTAGGAACAACAATGTCCGTCTCAGTGATAGGAATATGGGCACGCGGGGACAGGGTGGGTCATGCTGCTAAGGTGCGCTCTAGTGTGGGCAGGGGCCTTCTGAGGTCTCAGAGAGGGAGCTGTGGGTCCTTTGTCTAAGTTTTGACACAGAGCTGCTATCCTCTACACTTGAAACAGATTTTGCGATCCAGTCGCAGAATCGTCCCGGATTATACACCATTCTTGTTTGATGAATCTTGTTCTGGGTGGTATGAAGCGAATTGCAAGGATAATGCGTTTGTTTTTCTCATAGATATTTCGGTTCCCAGCGGCCAATAGAAATACAACGGAGCACCAATTTAATTTTGTTTTACGGATAAATATGACCAGTTAATTGAAGCTTCTTGCAAAGTTAGATAAATTTGGAAGCTTGGATGCGATCCCCTCTTATAGGACCGTCGTTTGGCCGTAGGGGAAATACGTCGATTACTCCACGGCGGAGTACAGAGCCTCCGACGCCCGCGCGTCCAACAGCAACATGGCGGATCAGTCCGTCGCACGGGCGAGGCATCCTGTCTCCAAACCTGTCAAGGATCGCCCCTCGATCAATAGCGGTCGTGTTCATGTTGTAGCTGACAGTAACGTGCGGCTCGAACTCCCCAAACACATTGGGACTGCCGTACCGCTCTACCATCCCCATCTTCCTCGTCCGCTCGGGTTCCGGCAACTGGTAGATCCAGTCTGGGACGGGTGGTGGCCGCGAGATGAATTCCGCCATAGCGTCCACAATCTCGTCTGATAATGTTTGGAGACAATCAGTTGAATTTACTGGCCACATCGCGTATGCTCCCTTCATGTCTATAGTCGGGACGAGGGAAACGTCGCATTGGGGAAGGACCTCCTGGGCAGCGTCGCGAAGAGCCCCAAGGAAGCGGTCAAGCTTCTTGGGGTCGACTGCGGTAGTCCCGTTCGCCGTCGTTTCCAGATCAAACGCGGCCTGATAGAGTGTTAAGTGGGCCACGTGTAGGTCTAATAGATCGATACATTCCGAGCTGTCGAACGCCCGCCGGAGGGCGAGATTGGATGTAAGGCTCTGCGAGTACGGACATTTGGTCGATACGTGGTCCGTTTCCAGGGGGAGGTGAATGTCCAGTACAATAGCCTCTATTTGAAGAAATGACGCGAGGGCTGCCAGCGCCAACGAAAGAACAATTAAATGTAGACGGTGCACCATTCTCTTGCGCGCATATCAATTTTCGCGTTGTGGCTGCCAGTGTGTTGGAGCGCTATATTTAATATGGTATGAATGATTTCATATTTCGGTTTGTGGGATTTGACTTCGAATCGCACTGGCTACATATTTTATTTTATACGAGCTCGTAGTACATACCAATTTCATTCAAGTGAATTGCGAGGCAGTGGACTCTGTTGATAAGATTAGATTGTCTCATCCTTAAAACTCTTTCATGACATAGTCTATCTCAGATCTCTGACATTTTATTATCTGGACGCACCCGCCTATTTTTGCCATGGCGGACCACAGCGAGGAAACCGAGGAAAAGTCTCGAGCATGTTCGCACCTCCATCGTAAATACAATCCATTCCTTTGCATTCCCGATGCCACGCTCGCCATAATCCTTGCATTCGCAGCCCCACCTACCGAAAGAGCTCACCTACTCTGCCATCGCCTTGCCTCCACGTGCGTTGCCATGCATGTATCTGTCGAATCTGGTCTACATGACACTTGGTCGGCCATTCTCGCAGATGATTACGGGGGTGCGAATCGTGGCAACGATGGCGGACGACGATCCAAAAGGCTTCGCCACAGCCCCAAGTCTGCCGTAGAGGCATCGCATCGTTTGGTACTCGATCGCACCGCCGTAGCGCACTTTGCCATCACAGAAATGGCGCACTCCTCCCGCACCTCTCTCAGCGTGGCCAGGTTGCGGTGGTGCCTTCGCGAATACGGGCCAAATATTCGTATCAACCATCGCGTTGAGATTGGTGGTACTTTCCTGGTTGAAATCTGTCGGGCCCGTAACGTCACGGAACGAGTTGTGCTGGCATGCGTCCGAGAGCTGGTTGAGTATCATGGGGCTAACGTAAATTTGGCGGCCGCGCCCGAGACTCGGGCGCGTCGCTTCAGGGGAGCTAGCATGATGTCCAGTTCACAGTTGGAGGTCGAGGGTGGATTAACCCCGTTGTGCATCGCCTCAGCAAGAGGAATGCCCAGCGTCGTCAAATACCTGCTCTGCGTCGGAGCCTCCCCTCAAGTGGCAGGGACTGGTCGCTTTCGTCTATTCACCAAAAGCACCAAATCTATTTCTGGAACATTCCGGCCCATTCAGTTTTCCCAGGCCATGAAGGAGGCCGAGATTGCCCATGGTGCCAAGGAGAGCGTCCTGAAGGATCTCAACAAGTGCATAAAGCTTCTGAGAACTAATATGGAAGGGGCTGCCAATTCCCTCGCTCTTTCCCATCATTAGATCCAATTCAGTAGCTTGCTAGTACTACAGGTGCATTGCATTCAATTATAATATATGCTGTGCAATATTACGTCACAGCAATGCGTCTCACAGGGACACAGCGATGCGTCACACAGTGCCTCTCAATGCGGAGGAAAAGAGACCCCAGGTCGATCGGGCGAGGCCCAAAGAACCGTGTGCCAAACGCACTCCCCAATCCTTTGCAAGTCCTTGCTGGAGATCTCCGCCTCGCACACGTCCCTGGACATCTGCGCCAGCAGGGCCAAGAGGGCGCCGACCCAGAAGATGAAGAGGGAGGGCCGCGAGCATGCCACACCCACCATCCGCGCCATGCCCGAGACCACTCCCCCACTGCCTCCACCTCTCTTCCGCTTCCGATTCCGACGCTGCAGCGTCAGCTTTGAGAGGCGGTTGTCGGCGCTGGCGCTCATGACATCGACGGCAATCCCCTCCTCCTCGTCACCAGGGAGGGGTAGGGGGGTAGGCCGGGCGGCAATGCAGGTGACGGGGAGGTCATGGATCTCTATCCACTTCTTTGTCGGCCTCATCATCTCCACGTTGAAATAAGAAACCGTCCCGTCGACCCCTCCAAGGGCCAGGTGAGACGCGTCCCCCGACAGAGACACGGCCGAGACCGGCATGGGGTGGCACTTCACTCGCTTCTCCTCCGATACTTTCAGAAGGGTCTCTCGCCCGTCTTTTGCCCCCTTCCTAGCCGACAGCGGGGGCTTCCCAGGCATAGGTTGCGGGGGTCCCCTCCGCTCGGGCGTCACAAGCCATTTGGAGAGGTAAGCGCTACCCTTTCTCCCGGACGCGACAGTATAAGCGATCTTCCCCTCCAGGTCGCCAAAGGCGCATCCCCGAACTAGAACCTGCGGTGGCCGCTTGTTCTTGGGTGGGAGGCTCCCGCTCGGATCCTCGATGCTGCACTTGAGTAGAGCCATCTGGCCCCCCTCGGCCCGGACATTCCATATCCTTGCCGTGCCGTCCTTGGCGCTGGACAGGACCGCACCCCCCCGGGGATGGTACACAACGGCGCAGACCGCCTTCTCGTGGCCCACGCAGTCGGCTCGCTTCGACAGGGTCACCCCTTCTCCCCCGTCGGAGGGCCTGACGGCAAACGTGAGCACCCTCCCGTTCTCACAGCCAACGGCGATGGCGTCCCCCTGGGGGGACCACGCAACGGTGTTGCAACCGAACCCTTTCCCCACATTGACTGTGCCCAGGCGAAGCGCGGCCTCCACGGCCCCTCCCTCTCCCTCGGGGACGGAGTCTGGGTCGACCGGGACGGCATATACCCTGACCTCGTCCCCCACCGCAGCAGCCATCCTCGCCGGCGCCAGCCCCCCGGCCCCGTGGTCCCTGTGGATCGCGACGCCCACCCCGATCTGCTCCCCGGTGTCGATCTTGTACTCGCACCGGACCACCCCGTCC
>Ga0315315_10005520_pt1 | contig 11669 bp, 6 predicted proteins | sample M140m3416metaG_FD_203699 | JGI IMG/M metagenome (GOLD analysis project Ga0315315, IMG submission 203699) | Ammonia-oxidizing marine archaeal communities from Monterey Bay, California, United States - M1 40m 3416 | ecosystem: Environmental > Aquatic > Marine > Intertidal zone | place: USA... | reverse complement strand
GAGTACTTTGTCAGAGCGCACAGCTACAGCGTCGGCGGCCGATAATTTCGAAACGTCATTCCTGTTGATGGGCGGTCCCTTTGACTTTATTTGATTAACTTCGCCGCAATTGGGGCCTGCCATCCGCGACGTGGCTTCACATGATGCCATTCTCAAAACGCTGATTCGATGCAGTCCGGAGGTCACTGAATGCTGTCCTTGACCAGTCAACTTTCGCCTCGAGCTCACGGTTTCAATCGCCGGGAGTTGTTGCGTGTGGGCGGGCTGAATGCTCTGAGGTTGTCGTTGCCGACTTTGCTGGCGGCAGAGGCGCATGGAAAAGTTGGCGACGTGCATCACCCTGCATTCGGGCGAGCGAAGAACGTAATCTACCTCTACCTGGGTGGAGGCGCTCCGCAACATGAGACGTTCGATCCAAAACCTGAAACGCCGGCCGAAGTTCGAGGTTTGTTTCGACCGATTCATACAAATGTGCCGGGGATCGATTTCTGCGAACTGCTTCCTCGCACATCTCGGATTGCTGACAAACTGGTTGTTTGTCGCGCGATGTCCACCGACGACAATACGCATTCGACAAGCGGCTAATGGGTCCTGACGGGGTTTCCTTACACCGGTGCCAATGCACGCTTAATGCATCCGACCGATTGGCCAACCCTGGGATTGGTCGTGAAAATGCTCAAACCGAGCGACTCGGTTCCCTTCAGCTTCGCCTGGCTGCCAGAACCGATGGTCGCGAATCTCGGAGTTCTCGTGTCCGGACAGTCCAGCGGATTTCTTGGTCCGCGCTGGGAGCCGGACCGATTCACGTGCGATCCGCAAGCGAAGGATTTCGTCGTCCGCGAATTTCAGTTACCCGGTGATTTGCCGCCGCTGAGGCTGACGTCTCGCACTTCGCTGTTGGCGCAGGTCGATCGTCATTTTGCCCGTGCCGAGCAATCCGTCCTTCAGGACTACGGTCGACTGCAACAGGAAGCACTCGGAGTGCTGACCACCGGAAAAGCTCGTACCGCATTTGCACTGGAGAAGGAACCTGAATCAGTGCGCGATCGTTACGGCCGCGGCAAGTGGGGGCAGAGTGTGCTGCTGTCCCGCCGTCTGATCGAAGCTGATGTACGATTCGTGCATGTGCAGTGGCCACGCGAGCCCGGCGATCTTAGCTCCAGTGCTCCGATGTGGGACACGCATGCCAACAACGACAAACGAGTGAAGTCTATTTTGTGCCCGCAGTTCGACGTTGGCTTTTCTGCACTCATCGAAGACCTGGACGCTCGCGGGTTGCTTGACGAAACGCTCGTTGTGGCTACCGGCGAATTCGGTCGCACGCCAAAATTCAATGCCAACGGTGGCCGTGATCACTGGGGCCCGGTCTTCAGTTTTGCACTCGCGGGAGCAGGCCTGTCGACAGGACGACTCTACGGTGCAAGCGATTCAAGCGGTGCGTATCCGCACTCCGGACTCATCCGTCCACAATCGCTGGCAGCCACGATCTTTCATCTGCTGGGTATAGGCCACAATGCGACGATGAACGATCGCAACGGACGACCAACACACATCTGCAACGGCGAACCGCTCTATCAACTACTGGGCGACATTCCGGCAACAACAGCTCGACGACAAGCAACCGGACTGGTGAAGCCGATTTCCGACTTTGTGCCGATACACGCACTGCCAAAAACCTGAGCACTCGCTGCCAGCCGTCGGCGCGGCCCTAAGTCAGCACTTCTGTAATGTCCGCGGTGCTGTCGCTGAACCTTGCAGTTGGGCCGGCGAGTTGGTTTCCGATGGTGACGAACAGATTGGAGAGGGGGATGTTGTCGCTGTAGTGAAGATGGGATCCGTGTTGGAAGCCCATGTTTTTTCCGCCACTCAGAATGATCGGGTAGTTGATCGCCTTGTGAGTTTTACTGGTGGCACATCCGTAGAAACAGAGAGTATTGTCCAGCAATGTGCCGTTTTGTTCCTGGACGGAGTCGAGTCGTTTGATGAAGTCAGCGTGCATTTCGTTGAGGAAGGCGATGTAGGCGGCGACTTTTGCGTAGTTTTTCTTTTCGTGCGAAAGGTTGTGCGACGAGTTTGCCAGTCCGACTGCCGAAGGGAATCGATCAGTTAACCCGGCTTCCTCGCAAGCGGTCTGGAAAGTGGCGACTCGTGTTGTGTCGGTCTGTAAAGCCAGGGCGAGCAGCTCGTACATGACAGTCAGGTATTCGCGAGGCGAAGTCGGATCGGCAGAGAGTTCCAGGTCCGAAGGATCGACTTTGGGTTTGGGCGTGCTTTGCCATTGGACAGATCGCTCAGTCAGTCGTTCGACTTCTCGGACAGAAGTTAAAAATTCGTCCATCTTCGCTTTGTCAGTCTTGCCGAGTCGACGGTTGAGAGCGTTTGCTTCGTTGAGAACCTCGTCGATAATACTGCCACGACTGGCGAGCGAATTTTTCTCGGAGTTGGTGACTTCGCCAAACATACGCCGGAAGATTTCCGCAGGATTGTTCTGAGCAGGAATTGGCCGGCCAGTTCGGTCGAACGAGAGCGTCGAGGAACGGTAAGGCCGATTGACGCCGCCAAAGGACGACATCACCAGTGATTTAAAACGCGTATCTTTACTTAAAGACCTGGCCAGATACTGATCAATCGAAATCGACTGTTTGTCGTAAGTCTTCAGAATGTTTGCGCCAGTAAGGAAGTAGTCGGCGCCTTTGTGAGCAGAAGTACCTCTCATTGCTGGATGCGACAGTCCGGAAAGAAAAGTCACCTTATCCCGGAGAGGCATGATGCTGTCATGCATGACCGGTGCTTTGTAATTCTTGCCCTCGCCGAGCGGAAACCAGCCGTGGTTTAACCGATCCAGAGCGTCATCTTCAGGCATGGGGACGCCGTACGCGAAGTAGCCAGCAAAGAAACGTTTCTTCGGTGCGGCCTTCTTGTCCGTAGCCATACACTCCAGCCAGGGCAACGCGAGGCTGACTCCAGCGGACTTCAAAACGGTTCTTCGAGTCAGGTGCCAGGATTTCTGATTCATGGAATGCTCTGATCTATTTTGTCAGGAACGGCTCAGAAAGAACGATCTGTTCAATCAGCGTATGAAATGACTCGTTTTCGTGTTCGACTGATTCGCAAATGGTATCAATGGCTGACCGGTCGGAGAATTCGAGGTAACGGCCAAGACTGTATGCCATGACTTTTCGTACGACGGCTGTTCGGAACTGAGGTTTCTTCTCAGTCAGGATGTACTTCTTCAGATCGTCAAGATTCTGAATTCGCTTCCCGCTCTTGAGTTGGGTTGAAGGATCGATGTTAACTGCCTGATGTGCCCGATGAACCAGTGGATCACTGACTCCCTCACGCCATTGTCCGAGCGCATTGTAATTCTCAAACGCAACGCCCCACGGATCGATCTTTGCGTGGCAGTCGCGACAACTCTCTACCTGAGCATGTTCGACGAGTCGTTCTTTTAACGACAAGTTGGTCAAGTCTTTGTCTTCAGGTTTGGGAAGGTCTGGTACGTTCGGCGGCGGTGGAGCTGGAGGATCGTCGAGCATTCGCTCGAGAACCCAGACGCCTCGTTTGATGGGGTGAGTCTCTGATCCCGTGGAGTTTCCAAACAGCATGCTGGCCTGCGTCATCAGGCCGCCACGGTGGTGCTCTTTGTTGATCGTATGTTGCTGAAAACTGCCGCCGCCAATTCCAGAGATGCGATAATGTTTTGCCAGGGCTGGATTCAACATGGCGAAGTCGGAATCGATGAAGGTATCGATGCTCAGATTGGAATTTAATACCTGATGTACGAACTGGATTGATTCCTGCTCGAACAGCACCTTGTCTTTCTCTTTGAAATCAAAGTATTCAGGGTTCACGGCCAGGCGGTGAATTCCGGCCAGGTCGAGCCATTGCGCCGCGAAATTTCGAGAGAAACCCTCGGACTTCGGATCGGCGATCATTCGTTTGACCTGAGTGAGCAACACGTCTGAGTTATGCAATTGCTCTCCAGCGGCAAGCTTGAACAGCGTTTCGTCGGGCATTGAACTCCAGAGGAAATACGAAAGACGCGAGGCGAGTTCGTAATCGTTCAGTCGCCGTGGTTCAGTCGCCACATTTGCAACAACCGTCTCTTCAGGTTCGGAGATCAGTAGAAAGTTGGAAGAACAAAGCACAGCGGTAAGAGTCGAGATAACAGTTGCTTCGAAGGATGCTTCCTGAGTTCTCAACTTCTGAAAGAGCGCTATTTTGCGATCCACTTCGGCATCGGAAACTGGACGTCGATAAGCACGAGCCATAAAGCGAGCGATGACTTCGCGGGCGTAGGCAGGTTCATCGTTTCTGCTCTTCGAAGCGAAAAGAATGGCATTCTTCTGGGGAGATGGCCAAGTGTCATAGTGATTACATTTGATCTCGACCCAGTCGATGTTCAGCTTCGGTAGCTCTTTATATGTAAGCTGGCTGGTGCCTCTCCGATAGTCGTTGAAGATTCGGAAGTAGGAAGGTCGGCTGGGTTTGTTGGATTGGAAGGGGAAGTTCGCCCCGTGGACGACGAACTCGTGGACCTTCGGTTCTGTGGACCGAATTTCAATGTTTGCCGCCTCTTTTTGATCAGAGACGTTTGCTCCGCGGAATGAGCCGAGTTCAAACGAAAGCCTGGGATAAGAGTTGTTCTTTCCCGGCACGGCGGACAGTTTGATTCGGATGAGAACCGGCGCGTCGTGAGGGACTTCGTACATCTCGACACGAAACTCCGGCTGATATCCGGATCGACCGTCACCTTGAGAACCGCCGATTTTCCTGTCGGCAGCAAATGGGTCGCCGACTTTGTCACTCGGGCGATTGCCCGCGAGCAAAACTCCGTTGCCATCGGTGGACCGTTCCCCATGATCGATTCGGAACAACGGTCCTTTGACATTCTTATCCGGGACGAAATGGTTGCCGTTGATGTTGTATCCAAATCCGGAACGTCGCTTCGGATTACGTTGTTTCTTCGTTTGTTTACCCTTCGTGACGGGAGCAGGTTCGGGCTTGAAAGCCAGCTCGGGTTCAACCCGCACAAAGTAGGGTGGTGGCTGCTCGGTTGGAGCCAGAATGATCCGTTCGAGAGCTGATCGAGCGATCCGTTCGAAATACTCGATATGAAGCGCCGACGTACCAAGCACGCTGCTGTTGTTCTTGAATCCCTCTTTGGCAGAGCCTTCAGGTGGAAGATCAATTGCGTACTGAAGATCAAGGCCAAGCAGATCTCGGAGCGTGTTGTTGTATTCGTAAGCGGTGAGGCGGCGGATGACGTTCCGCCCGCCAGTAGAACGCCTGGCTTCCATTGCATGACGAAACGACAAAGTGAGAGCGTCGACAATGACCTGACGCTCCGCCCGCTTCGGTTGTGACGTGGCATCTTTGGGTGGCATCTCGCTGATGTTGATCAGATCGAGTACTTCCTGCCACATGTCCGCGTCGCTGCCATTGACGAGGTCGGGATCGAGTCTGTCGAGACGTAGATCCGCTTTCTGCTTATTCGGTCCGTGGCAGCTTACACAGTACTTCGCCAGGAATGGCCGGAGCACGGTTTCATAGCTACCCGCGCTGGCGACGGCAGGAATCGATACGAGAAACGCGAGGAGACTTGTGCTAATGGAATTGGTCATGTCGTAGCAGACTTTGTTTGGCCGCGAGTCAGTCGTTGCGATAGGGAGTCACGTAACATTCGGTTGCTGAAGCGGCACATGTGCTGGTAGCCAGCGGCGCAAGAGTTCGATGCGCAGTGAATCAAAATTATTTGACGATATCTTCATATACACGAATCATGTGTTGATCGTGATCAAACCTCGGCGAGTGTCCCGGTGCTGTCCGCAAATGAGTCCGTTTCTACTCCGAGTTTCTGGAGCATCGTCACAAAGAGGTTTGAAAGCGGAATTTCTTCGTAGTTCATCTCGCTTCGCCAGTTTCTGTCTGAGTTGGCGCCCGCGTCCGCCTGGTTCTTCTCGTTCCCTTGGCCGTACTTGAGAAACTGTCCGTGCTTGAAGCCCATGTTCTTTCCGCCAACCAGAATCAACGGATAGTTGCGAGACAGATGGAAGGCACTCGACGCCGAACCGAACAACAGCACGGTGTTGTCCAGCATGTTGCCGTTGCCGCCGACTTCCGAAGTCGCTTTCAACCGACTGGCGAAGCGACCGTATTCTTCACTGAGGAATCGGCAGTAGGTTCCAAAGTTCTTCCAGCCGCCGGGTTCTTTCGTCTTGTGGGTCAACTGGTGAGTCAGATTGAAGCCGACGGCTCGAGCCAGGTAATCGCTGACGCCGACTCCGTTTTCCCGACCGAACTGGTAAGTCGCGACTCGCGTAGAGTCCGTTTTGAATGCCAGGTAGATCAACTCGAACATTGTCTGCAGATAGTTCCTGGGCTCTTCCGGTGTGACATCCAGCTTCAGATGATCCACATCGACAGTCGGCAGCGGGATGTTCATCCATCGCTTCGCTTTTTCGACTTTGACTTCGGTGTCGCGTACTGATTGCAGGAACTCGGCGAGCGTTTTCTGGTCATGTTTCGACAAGGTCTTCTTCAGTGACTGAGCGTCAGCCATCAGGTCGTCCAGCACGCTCTTGCTGATGGCCAGTCGCCGAGCCGCATCGTCGTCGCTCTTTACAAACAGCATGTCAAAGATTCGCTTTGGTTTGTGTTCAGCCGGGATGGCTCGACCTTTCCGATTGAACGACATGGTCTGTGCACCACGCGGAGTGCCTGTGCCGCCGTCAGTTGACAGTACGAGCGACGAAATACGAGTGTATTCTCCAGCCTGAGCGGCGAACATCTGGTCAATCGAGATGCTGTTCCTGTACTCGCCAGAACCGCCCGTCGGTGCTCCCGTTAGAAACTGATCGGCATTTGAGTGGCCGTGAATGCTTCGCGCCGACGGATGTGACAGGCCTCCCAGAACTGTGACGTCATCGCGAATTGGCTCCAATGGTTCGAGACACTTCGTGAACGTGAAATCCTTCCCTCTGCCATGCGGAAACCAGCTCCAGTCATTGAAGGCTGGATCGTCTTCGCGAGGCACCGGAATACCATCCGGCATATAGAAACAAGCGAGGCGTTTGCAATCGGTATTACGCTTGGCGCCGTTGGCGAATTCAGTGAACGATTCAAACCACGGAAGCGCCAGAGCGACTCCTGTTCCGCGAAGGAATTTCCGACGGTCGATCGATGAGAATGATATTTTCATAGTGGAAACTTTCTTCATCCTCCCACCGGATGGTGAAGTCAAATGGCTGACGTCTCGGACGAACGACAACCTCATTTGGATCGAAAGATATCGCTTGTCACTATCAGCGAAATCAGGTCGGCCAGACGATCATCTTTCTTGCGGAAATCGGCCGTAATCCCATCAATATCGGAGCGATCACTGAAGGTCAGCGGTCGTCCCAGAGCGTAAGTGGTCAACTTGTGAACTATTGCTCGGGCGAATTGGTCCTGTCGATTCGTGAGGAGAAATCGTTTCAGCCCGTCCATCCCATCAAGTTTCTGTCGGTTAAACAAGAGACTGGACGCATCAACCGTTTCACCTTTTATCTGCGTGCGCCAGCTACCGACTGCATCAAAGTTTTCGAACGCAATGCCCCACGGGTCAATCTTTGCATGGCACGACAGGCAGGCGGCATCATTCCGGTGATTCTCGATACGCTGCTTTAAGGTTAATTTCGCGATTTCCGGATCAGCAAGATCGATCTCGGGAACAGCTGGCGGTGGCGGCGGAGGTGGATCATTCAGCAAGCTTTCGAGCATCCAGATTCCTCGCTTCAGCGGATGCGAATTCTTCCCATCCGAATTCATCGCGAGCAGTCCGGCCTGTGTCAGAATGCCACCCCGTTGGTTCTCTGGTTTCAGTGAGATCTTTCGAAAGTGATTTCCGTAAACGTCGCTCAGCCCGTAGTGCCGGGCGAGGCGTTCATTCGCCATCGTGTAATCGGCATGGATGCAGTCCATGACGCTGTGATTATTCTCCAGCAGATCGTGGAAGAACGCGACTGGTTCCTCCTGCATGGCCTCTTTCAGTTCACTGTCGAACTGCGGATACGCTTTCTGGTCGACTTCCAGAAAATCGAGCAACTGCATCCCCAGCCACTGTCGAACAAAATGCTTCGAGAACCGCTTCGCTCGAGAGTCCGCCAGCATTCGATTTGTCTGACTGATCAGAACGGCCGGATCGATTAATTTACCTGCTGCTGCCAGGTCGAGAAGTTCCAGGTCGGGTGTGCTGGACCATAGAAATATTGAAAGCCGTGTCGCCAGTTCGAAGTCATTCAGCCGGCGATCTCTTTCTTCAGACGATGACTCATCCTGAACCAGGTAAAGAAACTTCGGAGACGAAAGCACGGTCGCCAGTACTTCGATTATTGCTTCCTGGGCGTCGTCACTGACCGGGCGAACCCGAGCAAACAACGCCATCTTCTGATCGACTTCTGACGAGGTCACCGTCCGCCGCCAGGCTCGCTGCATAAACCGTGTGAGTACTGCTCTGGCGTAGACTGTTTCATCGGCTTTGTTTTCGCTGTCGAAGAATATTCGTGTGTGAGACTCCGGTGGCCATTCGTCGTTAGCGGGCGCCGTCACCTCTACATAGTCGATCTGGATGTCGCCTCTCGAAAGCGAACTGTTTTGAAGCCTGATGAATTCGGACGGGCTTGGCGTGACGCCCATCTTTGTGACTTTTCGCATTGGATTACGCGGATAGATCTCGCTTAGTGGGATATCCCATTGATAGAACTTTGGCTCGCCGGGAGCAGCGTTGATAACGCGGTCCTCTTTACTGATTCTCACTGATGCAGATGAGTTGTTACTGGCCTGCCAGCCAAAATCCAGACGTAAGTTCGGAGCCCACTTTTCCTCACTGGAAGTTCGTGATGCCAGAACTCGGATCCGCAATGTCCCCGTGTCCGGCAGCGTATTTCCAAGTTCGGCGATGAGTCTCTGCCTGGCGGGGATAATTGCGATGTGTTGAATGTCCGACGGAACTTCCGGTCGAATGTCCGTTGGCGTCATGGCATAGCTGGCGCCTTTGTAGCCCCAGGATGCCTGTATCGCTTGCCCGGTACTTAGATCCTTGTAGTGAGCGCCGCGGAGATTCTTCAGCAACCGGTCGTTTCGTTTCTGCAATTCCCGGTCACGTTTTTCGGGATCATTCGCAAACTGCTTTCTGATTCGATCCAGATCTCGCTGATGTTTCTTCCACTGCTTCGCCCCAGCGGCATCCATCGTAATACCCCAGTAAATCGGAGCGGGGCGGTCGCCTCGTACCGTTGCACTCATCAAAGCACTGCGGCCAAGTTCCCGGTAGTACTCGAACTGCGTGACGGACATCTGAAGCATTTCCGAGCTGTTCAGGAAGCCGTCTTCTGAAGCTGGTTCGGGCGGCAGATCTTTGGCAAAGTCGAAGGGCAGTCCGAGCAAGTCCTGCAGAGCGTAGTTGTATTCGTAACGAGCCATCCTTCTAAAAGAAGAGTGCCCCTGCTCTGCACGTCGCACCGCCGAAGCCATCTGAATTTCGGAAGCAAGCCACTCGATGATTTTGCTGCGGTCTTCATCTGCCAGTTCATCAGCATCTGCAGGCGGCATCTCTCCCTTGCTAAGCACCGCCAGGATTTCGAGCCACCAGTTAACGTCGCCGCCGTGGAGCAGATCAGGATCCAGACTGTCGATCCGAATATTGCCTTCCTGCGTGTCAGAGCCGTGGCAGTCCACACACGTCTTCTTCAGGATAGGCTCGATGTTGTTTCGGAACGCTGCAGTTTTCGCCCTGGGAGTTTCGTTGGTCTCGAATCGCGGCACCTGTTTGCGGTAGCTCGACCGCAAAGCTCCGGCTGCTTTCACCTCATCGAGCGTTTGAGCCGTTGTCGTAGAAGCATCATCCGCACAGATGAAATTCGGCGTCTGAGAGCTGAGGCTGCATGCTCCTATCAGAGTCAGAATCGTGGTCGCCGTGTATTTCATAAGTTGATAGCAATCTGCATTAATCCGGAACAGCATCCTTTCAGTTTACCGATTTCTTTGACTCATTTCCTGCTTGTCTTTGTGCTTGTCGAACCTGAACTTTTCGTCCGTTCGTCCAATTACGGAAGCAATCTTACTTTTAATCCTTCAAACGTATTTCCGGGCAGTCGTTTGTCGGCGCGGCTTACGACCTTTTTAAATTGCGAGTCGTGGTTTTCGAGCGACGCTATCGTAAATCACATTGGCTGATGGCCAGGTCGGTCGGATCGATGAGCGGAGCTGCTCCGGCGATGGGATCAAGGGGCCGGCATGATTTTTGTGGGCGGTGCCGGAAAGGGCGCTGCGTTTGGGTTGGCCTGCCGGGCTAATCGTTGAGCACAGGGGCCAGATAGATATCCCGGTACGATACGTTGGTGTGGTCGCCCTGCAAATAGATCGGCCCCGGTTCTGCCGGGTTGGTATGTACGGCGCCGGCGGTTGGTCCGGTGACTGGTTTGTTGTCGATCACTTTTTCACCATTCAGAATGACCGTGACGTGCCGATCGACCAGCGTGATGTCATAAGTCTGCCATTGACCACCCGGTCGACCGGCATTTTTCGTTGGCTCGATCATTCCAAAGATCGCGCCGACACCCTGTAGTCCCTGCATGCGACTGTCACGATCCACAACTTGCGCTTCGTACATTCCACGCAGGTAGATTCCGCTGTTGCGTTGCTCTTCGACGAGGAATTCGATGTGCAGCCAGAAATCTTTGAAGACCGCTTTGGTCTTCAGGTTGGCATGATCTCCGGTGGCCTTGAAATCAGTTTTGGGTGTCGTGTTCTTGAGCAAGCCGTCTTCAACGCTCCATCCCATTTTCTTCTCTGGCTCATGCGCTTTCCATCCTGTGAGGTCTTTGCCATTGAACAGAGCAATCGGCTGACCGAACCGAACCTTTGACAAGTCCGGAGCCCTGCTGGGCATCGGCGGAATCTTCCTGCCGGTAAACGCCTCGCCTTCTATGGAACCGTCCGCCGACCGACGAGTGATGACTCCATCAAGTTTCCCTGCTTTTATCCCAACATCAACCGTTGTCGTTGTTTTTGCTTTTTTGTTTTTCTTCAGCGTGAATCTCAACCGATTATTCGACTCCTCAACATCGTTGCAGGGGCCAGCCGAGCCAACATACAACCGCATGTAGACAACTCGCTTGCCTTTACTTTCCTGGATACTCAGCCACGCCGGCAGACCAGACTCGAGATCAAGCGACCAGTCGCCAGCCAGTTCCTCGGCCTGCGTTGTTGAAATGAGCGTGTTCGACAACAGAACGCACACAGCGAAAGTGCTGAAAAGAAGGCAGGTAAGGGATGGTCGTTCTTGAATCTGATGCATTGGCTTGTTTCGCTGGGATTGTGATTGAAACTGGAGTGTAGAGCCGCCGGCGACAGGTGCTTGTCTTGCGTCAAGTGGACAGACTGAGTGCGTACGTTATGGAATTCGTGGTGTCGTAATAAATCTTTACGGCTGGCGATCCGACACTTTTCATGATGTGGCGATGGTTGGCTTCATTGGGTAGCGTTTCCAATGACAGTGTGAAATCCGTGTTTCCTCATCCAGTGGAGCAAGACGTTTCAGGTTTTCAATGACAACTTCGATTAACGCAGGTTTGCCGTTGATATCTGCCTTGCCAGCGAATGCCAGGAGCACGATGTGTCGGCGATAC
>Ga0315315_10005519_pt1 | contig 11669 bp, 8 predicted proteins | sample M140m3416metaG_FD_203699 | JGI IMG/M metagenome (GOLD analysis project Ga0315315, IMG submission 203699) | Ammonia-oxidizing marine archaeal communities from Monterey Bay, California, United States - M1 40m 3416 | ecosystem: Environmental > Aquatic > Marine > Intertidal zone | place: USA... | reverse complement strand
CATCTTACAAGTTTAAATTATTGTATCATGAAGTGTTTTTTGTTGTTATTTTTTATTGGTAGTTATTCTTTAATGCTTGCTCAAGCACCAGACGGACTTCCTTCTACTTTTAGGGCTGTTGGTAGTGGAAACTGGAATACGGTTACCTGGAACAAAATTTCTGGTTCAGATCCTGACGGACCTGATGGAGATGATATAGTTCAAATTGTTGGTACTGATATGACGGTTACCGCTGATGCAGGATTTGGGCGTTTAGAAATCAGTGCAACTGGTACGCCTTCGCCAACTTTTACTGTCAATTCGGGAATCAATTTAACGGGTTACGATACGGAAGAGGATGGAAATATAGAGATTACAGCTAACGGTGCTGCTTTGGGCGAAAAAACGATAACATTTAATATTGACGGAGGAATTGTTTCTTGTGAAGAACTGTCCTTAATTACCACTAAAGCTAATGGAAATGCTCTATTAAATATTAAAAATGGCGGAACTTTAACAGTTGAAAATAATTTAACTTTAGACTCTTTCGAAGCTGATACAGATGTTCAGCTTGACGCAACTACTGGTACAGGAAATACGTTAAACTTAGGAGGCGCCATAATAGGTATTGATTCTGATAAAGGAATCATTGATATGGGATCAAGTGCTGGAAAAAGTACTTTCAACTTTAATGGGTCACTTGCACAAACAATTCAATTTGATGATCCTACAGATTTAATATATTCTGACATACAGATTTCTAATTCTTCAGCAGTAGCTCTAGAATCAGCTTTATCATCAGCTAATGTAACAGGAAACTTAACCATTACGGCCGGAGGAGTTTTTGATGATGGCGGGTTTAGCAATGTGTTTGCCGGAGACATTACTAATGCGGGAACTTATAATGGCACTGGAACAATGAACCTTACAGGTAATTTGACCATTTCAGTTGTTGGGGTTGTTAATGATGGAGGGAGCGGTAATGTGGTTAATGGAGATATTACCAACGCGGGAACATATAACGCCTTTTCTGGATCATTCGATGTTTCGGGAGACTTCACGAACAGTGGCATATTTAACTCTTCAGGATGTAACATTAATTTAGAAGGTAACTGGGACAACACTGGAGGAATATATAACCCAGCTACAGGAGATAATTTTACATTTGACGGGTCAGCATTAAGTACTATAACGGGTGCTACAAATTGGTATGAATTAACTGTAAATAAATCACCTGGTGGTGTTACTGTTGTGAGCGGAGCACAAAATATTCATGGTATTTTGGATTTAGATCAAGGGACTTTCACCTCAGGAGGTCTGGTAACCTTGATTTCTGATGCTACTAGTACCGGTCAAATGGACGATATAGGAACTGCAACTTTCTCAGGAGATTTAACGGTTCAAAGGCGAATTGCTAAAACTTTGCAATCATTTCTTTCCCTTGGCTCTCCAGTTTCAGGTACAACATTGGCTTCTTGGCAGGATGATAATATCATCTATACAGGAGACGGGCCAGGAACTTTTACTGGTGCAGATTTCGAAACCTTTGGCTGGCACAATACTTATTGGTATGATGAAGGAGCTGCAGATGGTGTAATGAACAATGGCTTTACTAAAGCCACTGCAACTAGTCAATCGGTTGGAGCATCGAATGATTATAAAGCGTTTCATATCTATACCGATGCAGTTACCTATAACTTAGATGTAACTGGAGCTCCTAATACGGGGGCTATAAATATTCCTTTGCAATACGATGGTGCTTTTGCCGGAAATCAAGCTGGGTGGAATTTAATAGCAAACCCATACCCATGTACGATCGATTGGGAATCAATTCATGGCGGAGGATTAGGAACGCTTATTGATGGTTATTTTGTATATAACGATGGCTTATCTAATTACGATTACTACGATGGTGGTGTTAACGCTGGTTTAGTTGCTGCAACGCAATTTATACCGCACACACAAGGTTTTTGGGTGCGTTCTACAGGTTTAACAACTTTAGCGCTTACGGAAGCAGACAAGAATACAACCGACCAAGCATTTTACAAGTCTTCATTGACTAATTTAATGCGTATTGGATTAGCTGGAAATGTAAATACCTTTGGTGATGCCGCGGTTTTAATTGAAGGAAATAATTACACGGTAGATTATGATGCGGAAGTAGATGTGCAAAAATTTACAACGTTAAACCCAGATAACGCTCCTAGTTTGTATACGGTTACACCAGATGGTTATGATGTTTGTTTTAACAAAATTCCTTCAGTTAGTGTTTCAATTCCGTTGGTTGCAAAAGCAGGAACAATTGCGCAAGGAGATTACACATTAAGCTTTGATATCCCTACCGAATTTATGTTAGGAGCTTGTATGACGCTGGAAGATTTGCATACAGGAAACACAGTTGATTTAAGAGTGGATACTTCTTACACCTATGCTACTAGTGATACAACAACACTTCCTCGCTTTGTAATTCATATACTTAAAGATTTTAATACTCAGGTTGGTGATTTAACTTGTTTTGGAACATCAGACGGAACAGTAACTATCGATGGCACAGGAATTTCAGGATCGATTTTTGAACTTTTAGATGGAGGCGGAAATGTTGTTTTTAGTGGTTCTGCAGTGAACGATTCTATTGAAATCGCAAACTTACCCTTTGGAAACTACGATATAACTACAAACCATGTGGGTGGTTGTTCAATAGGAAACTTCTCTATATCAGTTAATCAACCTGCGCAGGTAATTGCTAATTTTGATTTAGTTGAAGACACTGTATACCTTATTGACGGAGGCTTATTAGAAGTTAGTAATTTGTCTACAGCAACTAATTATTCTTGGGACTTTGGTGACGGAAACACGAGTATAGAAGCAACCCCTACACATGTTTACACTGCTCCAGGAGTGTATCAAGTAATGTTACTAGCAGATAATGATAATGTTGGTCAGTGTACCGAAGTAACAAGCAGAAATGTGGTTGTCATGAATGAACCTTTGTCAATTCTTGCTATGCAATGGGAAGAAAACACCAACGCTTTTGTAAATAACGGAAAAGTGGTAGTTGATTTTGATTTAGAAGACCATTCTAACCTAGAGGTGACACTTGTTGACGTCAATGGTAAGCAGATCCTTTCTAAGGAGTATGCTATTTCCAATGGTAGAATAGACCTTGTCAATACAGATGAAGTTGCTAGCGGCTTTTATTTTGTGAACATTACTATTGAAGGGAAAAGGAAAAGTCAAAAACTATTTGTTGATTAGTCCGAGACGTGAATTGTAAAAAAGGCTTCCTAAATTGTAAGCTTTTTTTCTCTTTTAGATAGAGACTCATCTAAACTTGTTCCAGAATTAAATAACTTAATATGTCCAAAATATTATTCATCACGATATTCACAATTGGGTTTTTTAATCTTTCTGAAAATCAGATTAATGCTCAAACGGACTCTACTGAATTTGTGAAACCAAGATTATTTTTGATAACTACTATGGGTGGTGGAGAATTTGTTGGAACCATAATTTCAGATGATTCAAGAGAAGTGGTGATTAAAACAAAAGATAGAGGAGAAGTTTCTATTCCAAAATACCAAGTTAAAAGTATGAAAGAGCTCGAAGAAGGTCAGCTTAACAAGGATGGAGAATACGTAAGCGATCCTTTATTCGCTACACGCTACTTCATTACAACAAACTCATTTCCATTGAAGAAAGGAGATAATTATACTTCTTTAAACTTATTTGGACCTGAGTTTCATTTTGGTGTAGGGGAAAAAGTTGGAATTGGTGTCATGACATCGTGGTTTGGAATTCCTATTATTGGCACTGTAAAATACAGTATTAATTTAGGCGAAACAGCTAATGTAGGAATAGGAGCTCTTGTGGGTACAGGCTCATGGGCCATTCCAGACTTTTTTGGAGCACTTCCTTACGGAACATTGACTTTCGGAACGCGTAACTCAAACATTAATTTTTCAGCGGGTTATGGGGCTATTTCAGTTGGAAATGGTGCTGATGGCACCGCACTTTTTTCAGTTGCAGGAGCTATTGGAAATGGAGGTAAAGTCAGTTTTGTGTTCGATAGCTTTATTGTTCCTATTAATCGAAGCCAATCGACTTATAACCCCAACACTGGTAATTATACAGCTTCAACATATAAAGCGATATTTGCATTAATTATTCCCGGTGTTAGGTTACAAACGAATGATGATAAGGCGTTTCAAATTGGATTTGCGGGAGCTTACTTTGATGGTGATATTGTCCCATTGCCCATTCCGATGGTAACTTGGTTTAGGCGTTTGTAATTTGTAGCTTTTGCAAGAAAAAAAAAAGAGGCTAAAAGCCTCTTTTTTTTTGTGAATTAATTATCTTAATCCGTGAGTTCAAATGTGCCAAAGAACGTATCCACTTTATCCTGTGTAACGTAACTTCCGTCTCTAATAACACCAATTTGGTACAATCTGTTTCCCACTAAATACATTTGGTACTCGATGTGCATCGTTTTTGCAACTCCCTTAAAGTGCAAACCAGAGTGACCATCTATACTTACCTCTTCTTCTAAATCTAAATGAGTAACTCCCATACTATTTATTACACCTTCTTTTCCTCCTGCTAACATATCAGCTGTAGATCCCGCTTCAACAATAGCTGAAGGGTAATCGTTATACCCTATGATATAAGCTTCCGTGATACTTTTTTCATACAAAAACATTGTGATCTCTATGTCTCCAAGTTCAGTTGGAACTGATTGGGAAGTTACATCAGGTGTTCCACCCAGAAAGTTTACTTTAAAGCGTCCGTCTTCAGATTCATACATTTCTGAGGGAATTGTATTTAATTCAGCAGACACATTATCACTAGACCCGCATGCGGAGAATAGAATTGAAGCTACAACACATGTTATTATTCTTAATTTCATTTTTTCTTTTTCTGGATTGTTTATAATAAAAAAGCCCACTGATTAAAGTGGGCTTTCAGTTTTTCGATTAGTAATCTCTACAATTAATCAACCATTGCTTTGAAATCAGCATTTAAAAAGTATTTCACAAATTCTCTGTCTTTAGAAGCTTTTGTTTTGAAATCAGCATCTTTTTCAATAGCTGTTTTTAAGTTACTAAATACTAGGTCAGAGTTATTCGTTCTTGCTCCTATTATTGCTTTCAAATAATAGGCTAGCGCTGAATCATTGTTGTCAGCGGCATCAATTACCTCTAATGCTCCAGCAGCATCTCCAGAAACAATCTTTGCAATAGCAATATTTAATGAGCTATAACCATCCATGTTAGCTAAAGCCTCCGCATAATCGGCAGACTGTATTTTTATTAAGCCCATGTTGTACTTGGTTTCGTTTGCAGTTCCCGCTTCAGTAAATAATTCTAAAGCTTTTTCACGTCCTGCCTTATCGTTTCCTGCTTTTACATGTGTAACAGCCCCGATGTTGTTCGTTGAAATGGAGTTAGCTTCGATTCCGTTTGCTTTTTCAAATTGAACGCCTGCTCCATCAAGGTCGCTTTGTAAGTACAATATATATCCTACGTTGTTGGCACCTCTATAATCATCGACAAAGTTTTTCTCAGCTATTTTATAGATTCTTAGTTTTTCATTTAAGTCTTCAGTTAATGTAGCAGCAAAAAGAACTTCTTCAATTGTTAAGGTATCAGGATTAGTTGTAGTAAGAGCAGTTAATTCTTCATCGCTCCAACCAATTTGATCGTAAGTTAAAGTAATAACAGACCTTCTAAGCTGCGGCAAAACATCTTTTTCTAAGAATTTGTAAGTCTTAGCCATGTTACGAATGTCTTGCTCCCTTTTGTTCGGGTCTTGAGTCATTTCAAGAACTCTTAAAATAAGGTCTTTGTCTTCGTGCGCTGTTTTTTGAACTTCAGCACTGAAACCATCCCAATCTTCACCTTTAGGGGATTTGGAGATAAAACCTTCTTCCATTCCTGGAGCAAAATTTAACTTCTTCATCAATTTAGAAACATATGTAGAAGCAGAAGTAGCACGATCCCCGGCTAGATTTGCATTCTTATCAATCTCTCCTTCAGGAGAGGCGTAAGACATAACATTAACACTTTTCATTTCTCTTCGAATATTAACAGCAGCATCCGCAGCAAATATTTCAAAGTCTTTAATGTCTTGGTCTTTTAATTCAGCTCCATTTACATTGAATTTCCCTTTTTTGTAATTGATTACGGCATTAATACTTTCTTCAGTAGTTCTAACAAATTTATCATTCGCCATAATTACTTTATCATCAAATTCCATTAGATACGGAGTAATAATTGTACCATCTGCAATTTTTTCAGTAGTTATTTCTTCTTTAACCGTTTCTTTTTTCCCTTTCTTTACTACAAGCTTAACAACCAATTCCCCTTCTTGCATGCAAGGGTTGTAAGGCAGAGTAGAGTTATAGACAACTGTTTTGCCTTCTTTTGGTATAACTGTTCCATTCCCAGCAGCCTTTGCTCCTTGATATACAGCCATTTCAAAAGGAATTTCAGTTCCGTCTTTACAAATGAAGGTAGGCGTTACTTCTACAATTGCCTTTGCGTTTAATCCTTTGTCTACAAAGGTAGCGTTGATTTGCAAATCAACCTCATCTCCGTGCATTTCCAATGGATTTTCTTTTACCTTATATGTAAGGTCTTTTATTAAATCACAACTTCCCAATAGTAACCCTGTAGAAACTATAGAGGTAAGGGCGATGTTTTTAAGTATGCTTCTTTTCATTTTTGTTGTATTTAAACCGTTTGGTTTTATTTTCTAAATATCGTGCAAGTATAAGTAAGTTTTTTTGTTTATAAAAGGATGAATGACATCAATAAGTAAAAACAGTTGTTTTTAAAACGAATTACAGAAGGTATCTTCCTTAAAAACAAGACAATAACTCTAGTGTGTCCGGTGTTGTTCAACCCTTTCTATTTTGTTAAATTAATGCGCTTAATTCCTTCAGAATGTTGCGCTGAGAGTAGTTTTTTAAATGAATATTCCAACCACTTTGGTTTTTCAAGGTTTATTTCGTTTGCGTTGATGTAAAGTATTGGTATGCCATCTATTCTTTGTAAGAAATTTTCATAGCCCTTGTTTAAAGTAAATAAATAGTCAGGAGAAATTTCTTTCTCGTATAACCTGCCTCTTGAAATAATGTTTTTTTGTAATTCGTCAAGAGGCCTATTTAAAAACAAGAGGATATCTGGTTTTGGGACTTTTTTATAGAGGAAGTTTATTAGTTCATTTACAAGATCAAACTCTTTGGAGCTCAAGTTCATTTTTGAAAAGATTAAACTTTTCAATGGGTAATAATCAGAAAAAATTAAATTATGCGGTTGCGAGTGAAACTGAAACAATTGTTTACTTCTATCCAGTACAAATTGCACTTCAGCATGAAGAGCATAGCTATTGTCGCCATAGAAATCCATGAGAAATTCATTTTCTTCAAATTCTTCCAGCAAGAGGTCACCATTAAATTTTTTTGCTAGGAAATTGGATAATGTAGTTTTTCCAGCTCCAATATTTCCCTCGATGGCTATGTGTTTGTAATTAAGCATTTAAAGTAGAAATTTTAGAAGGATCCGAACATAGTGCTAAAACCTGACTTGTTGTTTTTTGAAATGTTGGCACAACCCAGTTGGGAGCGATTTCGGTTAATGGCTCCATACAAAACTTTCTTTGATGCATTCTTGGGTGCGGAATTTCCAAATTGTTTGTACAGACAATCAACTCTTCATAAAGCAAGATGTCAATATCAATATTTCTGTCTGCATACGCCTTATTCTTGCGTCTTGTTCTTCCCAGCTCAGCTTCTATGGAAAGGCAGATCTCCAGTACTTTTTCAGGACTAAAATTTGTTTTAATAATTACTGCTTGATTTAAAAAAGGGTTTTTAGAGTCGTACCCCCAAGGATCAGATTCGTAAATTGACGAAGCCGCTACTAATTGGCCAATTTGAGCGATGATTAAGGAACTCGCACTTGCTAATAAATCGAGTCGATTATCGATGTTACTTCCTAAAAGCAGAACGGTTTGTTTCATTCCACAAAAGTAAATTTATTCTACTCAAAATTTCCATTTCGATAGTTGCTATATTAGATAGTTATTCACACTTAAAAGAAGGTTTAAGATATATTGAAAGCAAGATCTATCCGCTGGTAGTATTAATTTGCCATTGGTGTAGATAAAAATTTAGAATACATTTGTCCTTTTAACTTTACGAGAGATTCAAAAAAAAAGGGAATAACTACTAAAAACAAAAAATTATGAAACCATTTTGGCGGTCGTTTTGGTCAGCATCTTTAGCAATATTTTTAATAGGAGGAACTTTAACTGCTCTGCTTTTAGTGGGTGTCGGAGGAGCTATTTCAGGATTGACCGAGACAACACCTTTTGTTGTAAAAGAGAATGCAGTTTTACACATGAAGTTGGACACTAAGATTAGCGAAGTATCTTATGCTGAATTTGATCAAACTTCTTTTTCCTTGGATCAAGGTTTTGGATTGAGAGAGATTAAAATCGGATTAGCGGCTGCAAAATTAGACGACAAAATAAAAGGAGTTTTCTTAAATATTACAAATCTTTCTGCTGGAATGGCGACAACGGAGGAAATTAGAGACGCAATAATTGATTTTAAATCTTCGGGAAAATTTGTTTACGCCTACAGTGAGTTTTACTCGCAAAAAGCATATTACCTCTCCACTGCTGCAGACAAGGTTTATTTATTTCCTGCTGGAATGTTGGAGTTTAAAGGATTGGGCGCAGAATTAATGTTTTTAAAAGGCGCAATCGATAAAATGGGTGTTGATGTGCAAATAATAAGAGGAAGTAATAATAAATTTAAGAGTGCGGTAGAGCCTTTAATGTATGACAGTATGAGTGTCGCAAATAGAGAGCAAACGATGACGTATATAAATGCTCTTTGGAATCAAATGTTAATTGGGGTTAATGAAAAAACAGGAGTTAGTACAAATATGTTAAACGAAATTGCAGATTCGATGCATGTGCGTTCTTCTGAAACCGCATTAGACCATAAACTTGTAGATGAATTAATTTATGAGGATGAACTTTTAACAGTTTTAAAAGAGGAGTCAGGAACAAAAAAAGGGAAGGATTTAAACTTGGTTTCATTTAAAAAGTATGCTTCGAAAAAAGCAAAGAAATACGATCGGAAAAATAAAAATAGCAATATTGCAGTGGTTTATGCCGTTGGAGGAATTGAAAGTGGTAAAGGAAACGCATCAACGATTGGTTCAGAAACAATCGCAGGAGCCATACGTGAAGCGAGAGAAGATGATGCAATAAAAGCGGTTGTGTTGAGAGTGAACTCTCCTGGAGGAAGCGCGCTCGCTTCTGATGTTATTTGGAGAGAAGTAGTATTAACGCAAAGCGCAAAGCCAATTATAGTATCAATGGGAGATGTAGCTGCTTCAGGAGGATACTATATTGCTTGTGCAGCGGATAAAATTTATGCGCAACCCAATACCATAACGGGTTCAATAGGTGTTTTTGGTGTAATCCCTAATATAGGGCCTGCGTTAAAAAAGAACTTTGGAATTACATTTGACAGAGTGCAAACAAACCATCATTCGGTATTGTCTTTAAACAAGGCTTTAACAGATGAAGAAAAGCGTTTAATTCAATTAGGAGTAGATGATATTTACAATGATTTTACGCAAAAAGTAGCTGATGGAAGAGAAGGGTTAGAACAAGCTGATGTTGACAGCATTGGCCAAGGTAGAGTTTGGTCTGGAACAGACGCCTTAAGAATTGGTCTGGTTGATGAGTTAGGCGGTATAGATGCTGCAGTTACTTATGCTGCTCAGCAAGTAAATATAGGTGTTGAGGAGATTAAATTAGGGGTTTACCCAGAACAAAAAGAGAATAAACTACTGGAATTAATGGAGTCTTTAGGAGATGAAGAAGTTAGCGCGGAAACATCTTTGCGATTAAAATTAGAGGCTTTTATTCAGTCAGTGGATAAAATAATATCGACCCAAGGAATTCAAGCTAGAATGCCTTTCGATATTGTGGTTGAGTAGTATATTAATAGGAAACTACAAATCCCCCCTTTATTAATTTTTTCCCGCTATATAGTTCTAGTTGATAAAGTCCATTTGATAAAGCTGAAACTTGTATCTTATTGTTTTTTATGCCTCCTTTCATTACAATTTCTCCGGTTGAGGAAAATACTCTATACGTCGCGTTTTTGTATTTCCCATTTAGGAAAATGTAATCTGAAGATGGATTTGGGTAAATAGTAATACTTTCTTTTAAGCTTTCTCCAATTTCTCCTACTTGAGGGTCAAATTCTAATAAAAAAGCCTTGTTGGTAACCGCTTGTCCGGTTTCCATCCCGCCGCAAATAATCCATGATGTCGAAGTAATTTGGGCAATTCCTCTAAGGTCCATTATTCCGTATGGCGAACCAAAACCTTCAAACCACATGTTCCAGTGCTTTTGATAAGTTATAATTCGAGCATGCGGCTCAACTCCTCCTGAACCATTGTAGGCCATTCCATCAAAATTGTAAGCAGTTCCTGAACCTCCTATCCCGAAACAACGATTGTTGTATTTGGCCGCGGCCATTCTATATCCATTACCTCCTGGGTTATCTTGCAACTGACTCCAGGTTATTTCTGTTGGGTCAATGGGGTTAATTATGCCCATTCTTAAATAGGATGTTGCATTAAAGCTAAGACCTGAAGTAACCCCTCCATTGTAGTAAATAGTGTCTCCAATTATTACTCCTGAAGCTCCAAACATTTTGTATTGAGTTATATTAGGTGTGGCGGTTCCAATGAGCCAATTATCATTTGCTGGATCGTAAATTTGTACGTCTGGCACATTGTTATTATTGCTCCAACCCGTTATTACATAGATCAAACTATCTCTCCAAACCGCTTGCACGTGATCATCAATGGCAATCGGTATATCTGATCCATCAGGCAAATAATGATTAGTTACAGGGTCATAAACATGAATTTTGGAAGAAGAAATTTCGCTTCCATCTGCGTTAACATGGTAACCTCCTATGATGTATATTTTATTTTTAATTGTGCTTGCACCGGCAGCTATTTTCCCTAAACCATCAGGAAGTGGTGCGATTGTGTCCCATATGGCTGTCGTTACATTATACCGATAGGATTTGAGATTAATTCCAGAATAAAGTTTAGTGCTATCTATTCCCGAGAAGGAATATACATTTACGTTCCCAGACCCATCGACTCCTTGAGAAACTGCATTGTTGGAAATTCTTTCTGGCATGGAGTTGAGTTCGGTCCAAGTCCATCCTGTTTGCGAAAAATTAATGGAAGGAAAGAAGACAAACAAGATTAAATATTTAAAATACATATACATTGTTTTATATGAAAGTGTTATTTTAGCTTAAAATTAAGTAAAAATGGGAGATAGTAATTTTCACGGGAATACGGCAGGAGTTGGATACATATATGCTGGGATTGTAATTTTAGCAATTTTCGGATTCGTATTCTTCGGATAGACCTTATAATCCCCTCGTATATAATTCTTTTTTATGGCAAGAAAAATTGGCGTCCCGTTCAATTCAATTTTTTCGTGGCTCATAAAAAAACGAATTCATCAAATTGACTTATTTAAGCAATACCCCATTGAGGTGCAATTTGACGTCCTTGAACAATTAATTGCCACCGCCAAGGATACGGAATTTGGCAAAAACCACAAATTTAAATCCA
>Ga0315315_10005517_pt1 | contig 11671 bp, 11 predicted proteins | sample M140m3416metaG_FD_203699 | JGI IMG/M metagenome (GOLD analysis project Ga0315315, IMG submission 203699) | Ammonia-oxidizing marine archaeal communities from Monterey Bay, California, United States - M1 40m 3416 | ecosystem: Environmental > Aquatic > Marine > Intertidal zone | place: USA... | reverse complement strand
TCAGCACTTCTTACAAAGAAATGGTTGAGAAACTACCAAAGCTTGCAAAAAGACTCACTGCTGAAAATCCTGACTTAAAAATTATTGTAGATAAATTTGATTCGGGGCCTCCTGTTGATGCAGCAGTTGAGTACAGCATTGATGGGCCTGATCTAGATATCCTTAGAGCCTTAGGAAAAAAATTAGAGTTAATTGTGAGAGATGCTCCAGGAGTGTTCTTAACTAAAAGTGAGCTTGCTGGTGGAGCAACAAACTTAGAGTTTGCCTTTAATGAATCCAATCTTGCATTAGGCTCAATTTCAGGAGATTTTTTTATTAATGAGTTAGCGATTGCAAGTGAAGGTAGAGTTATTGGCACCATGCTTGATGGAAATAAAGAGTTATCAATCAAAATACGAGGATCATCAACTGATTCAATCGAATCAACTCAATTTTTATCCGTTCCCTCTCAGGAAGGTTTTGATTATTCTTCAAACTATGGGGAGTTCAAGGTAACCAATCAAGCTAATTTTGTTTCTCGTGATGCTGGCAAGAGGCAAAATCAAGTTTCAGCATGGATTTGGCCTGATTTGCTCCCATCGCAAACCGAAAAATATTTGGCAGATAAGTTGGAAACTTTTAAAGCTGAGCTTCCTCCTGGATATATTTTTGAGGTAGGAGGAGAGGCTGAGGCACGAGGGCAATCTCAATCTAATATATTCTCATCAGCAATTTTATTTTTTATCTTAATAATTATTGCATTGGTTGCAGCATTAAATTCATTTAGACAAGCCGGCTTAATTTTAAGCGTTGCGTTTTGGTGCACAGGATTGGCATTTCTGGGCTTAACAATAGGTCAAGCTAACTTTGGGTTTATTGGCTTGGTTGGCGCCATTGGGCTAGCAGGTTTATCTATTAATGATTCTATTGTTGTTTTGTCACATATTAAAGAGGCAAATGCCAATTCACCAATAACCAAAGAAGATCTGGTTGAAGTCATCATCAGATCAACCCGTCATGTTATTACTACATCAGCTACAACTATAGGTGGATTTTTACCATTGCTAATTACTAGCATTTTTTTTAAGCCTTTAGCTTGGGCAATGGCTGGCGGAGTTATTGGGTCTGCAATCATTGCTTTGTTTTACATTCCTGCTTGCTACGCGATTTCAAAAAAGCTATAAATTAATAGATATAAATTTTAAGAGATAAGTATGAAATTATTTATGGTTCATGTGGGCTTTTATGATGATGAAGTTGGAGAAGGTATTTATGAATCCCACATTAATTTTTTTGTGGCAGCAGGTAATCCTAAATCTGCAAAGAAAAAAATCATGAGTATGAGTAAATTTAGAAATAAAAAAATGCATATTGACGGAATCAAAGAGATCAATAATGTAGATGGTTACGAGGTTCATCTAATTAAAAATCCGAAGCAAAAAAAAGCTAAGGTATATTCATATGATGAATCAAAAAAACTTTAATTAAAATTGGAAGCAACGATATGAGAAGAATAATTACAGGTCACAATCAAGCAGGAAAATCAGTTATTACTATTGATGGCCCTCCAGCTAGATCAATTGGTGAAGATGTTGGCGGTCTTTTTGAAATTTGGAATACTGACGGCATGCCTATTGATGTAACTGATAATTTAGATAGGGCGGACTCAGAAATAATTTTATCGCCTCCTGCTAATGGAACGAAGTTTAGATATTTTCAAATCAATCCAACTCCAGATGGTGTTCCTTGGGATGTTTTGCAAGATCTTGCAGCCGAAGCCTTTGATCGAATAGGTGCGGCTCATCATAGGATTGATACTTCCAAACATCCCGCAATGCATAAAACAGAGACTATCGACTATATTATTTTATTAAAAGGTGATGTCAGCCTCCTACTTGATGAAGAAGAGGTAAGGCTAGAGCCATTTGATACTGTGGTTCAAAGGGGTACAAACCATGCATGGGTTAATCATGGAGAAGAGCCTGCGTTGCTTATTGCAGTCTTGATTGATAGTGAGCTAAAAGAGTAAACTGCAAAAGAGTTAGAGTACATATAGCCTATGTTTCAAGTAAAACAAGTTGCAGCAGCCTTGGGTGCAGAATTGCATGGAGTTGATTTATGCCAAGATCTTTCTTTAGATGTTTACGCTGAAATTAGAAGATTACTCGTAGAGCACCAAGTTATTTTTTTTAGGGATCAAGATATATCTCCTGCTCAACATAAAGCGCTAGCTGAATCTTTTGGGCCAGTTCAAACTCATCCTGCATATGAAACAGTAGATGGATTTCCAGAAATTACTATCTTAGAAAGCACCGCAGACAAACCTTCCAAGATAGAGGTGTGGCACTCTGACATGACTTTTCGGAAACATCCCCCTCTCGGATCTGTCTTAAGGTCAAAAATTTGCCCGCCAAAAGGTGGTGATACTATGTGGGCAAGCATGACTGCCGCTTATGAGGGCCTGTCAAAGAATATGCAGGAATTTCTTTCAACTTTAGAGGCTGAACATGATTTTAGTTATGGATTTAAGGAAAGTTTAGCTGAGCCAGGTGGAAAGGAACGACTAGCACAGGCAGTAGCAGATAATCCTCCTGTTCAGCATCCTGTTATAAGAGTTCATCCTGAAAGCGATCAAAAAGTAATTTTTGTAAATGCGTTGTTTACTACAAGAATAATTGGATTGCCTGAGAAAGAAAGCACAGCAATATTACAATTTTTGTATGATCACATAATTACCGCTGAATATACATGTCGCTTTAAATGGGAGCCAAATTCAATTGCTATATGGGATAACCGAAGCACTCAACATAAGCCAATCAATGATTATTTTCCATCTCACAGATTGTTGCAGCGAGTCGCAATTGATGGCGACAAACCCTATTAAGTTATTTTTTTAGAAATGCTAAAAGACTACTTGTAATCTCATATTCATTAGTTTGAATGGTTAGCGTTTCACAAGCATGGAGATACTTAGAATTTCCAATTTGATCTTTTCTGAAATCATATATCATCCTTGCAAATTTTTTCTCTAATTCAATATGTCCTTGGATGCAAAGAATATGATTTTCAATATAAAACATTCCATTTGGGCATGTCGAAGATCCTGCAATTAAAGTTGCATTTTTTGGGAGGTTTTCAACTTCATCTTGGTGGCTAAAAACTAAATTATATTTTTCCCCTTTATCTCCATATTCATAGCCATTATGATTGAACGAAATTGAATCAACTCCAGCATGCCAGCCATTCGGAGATTTTCGCACTGAACCTCCTAGTGCCTCTGCAATAATTTGATGACCAAAACATACGCCCACCAATTTTTTTTTGTTTCGATCTAGTGCTTGAATAAACTTTTTGAGGTCATGGATCCATTGATCATCATCATAGGCGCTCGCCTTACTTCCGGTAATTAAATAGGCATTACATTCATTTATGTCTCTTGGATAGTCACCGAATTGAACTTCATAGGTTTGAAATTGAATATTGGGATCTACAGACCAGAATATTTTAGAAAACATTTCAGGATATTGACCAAAGGCTGAGGCTCCATCTATTAGGACAGTATCTGAGTTAAGGATTCCAATTTTCATAAATATTATTTTTTCTTAATGTAGTATATTCAATTCATGAAAAGCAATAGACTTATTTCTTGCATTATTGCAATTGTTTCATCTCCTTTATCAGCTTCTGGAATTGATGCTTCAATTAACGCAACCGTTCAACCTATTACAAACCTCTTATCGTCTTTTATTTTCTATGAGGTTGAAATTTTTGGAGCTTCAATGCCACTAATAGTTTTATGGTTAATCGGAGCAGCTATTTTTTTTACTGGCTACTTTAATTTTTTAAATCTACGTGGATTTAAACATGCTTTCCAATTATTAAGAGGAGACTACTCGAGGCCAGATAACGAAGGTGAGTTGACTCATTTTCAAGCACTATCAACAGCTGTTTCTGGGACTGTAGGAATTGGAAATATTGCTGGAGTAGCCATTGTTATTTCAATTGGTGGTCCAGGCGCTACATTTTGGTTAATTGTTGCTGGGTTCCTAGGCATGTCTACAAAGTTTGCAGAATGCGTGGCTGGAGTGATGTACAGAAAAGTTAATTCTGATGGAAGTATTTCTGGGGGCCCTATGTATTATTTAGAGGCTGGATTGCATCAAAAAAATTTATCTTGGCTTGCTAAGCCGATGGGATTATTTTATGCGGTGGCTATTGTTGTTGGATGTTTAGGTATTGGTAATATGTTTCAATCCAACCAAGCTTTTCAGCAATTTATCTTTATTACAGGAGGAGATGCTAGCTATTTTCTAGATAAAGGATGGCTTTTTGGTTCGATCCTAGCTGGCATAGTTGGGTTAGTTGTAATTGGTGGTATTAAAGGTATTGCAAGGGTCACTTCAAAGCTCGTTCCATTCATGACTCTAACTTATGTTGTTGGAGCATTGCTTGTAATTGTGATGAATGCAGAAAAGGTTCCATGGGCCATCTCAGCAATCTTAACAGAAGCATTTAATCCGAGTGCGATGAGTGGAGGAATGTTGGGCATTATGATTTTAGGTTTTCAAAGAGCAGCATTTTCTAATGAGGCTGGAATTGGCTCAGCTGCAATAGCTCATGCCACAGTTAAAACTCAAGAACCTGTAACTGAGGGTTATGTTGGTTTGATGGAACCATTTATAGATACAGTAATTATTTGTACTCTTACAGCCTTAGTCATTTTAACCACAGTCTATGAGCCTTCAATGGCAAATCAAGGAATTCAAGGCATAGCTTTGACTTCTCAAGCGTTTAGTAGCACTTTAAGCTGGTCAGTACTGCCCCTATCATTTATTGCAATATTGTTTGCATTTTCAACAATCCTGTCTTGGTCATATTATGGCTTGAAGGGTTGGACATATATTGTTGGAGAATCTGCATTAGCAGAAAATATCTTTAAAGTATTTTTTTGTATATTTATAGCTTTGGGTTGCACGATTAATTTAACTGCAGTTTTAGATTTTTCAGATGCTGTAATTTTTGTTGTAGCTGTTCCAAACATATTAGGACTGTATATTTTAGCTCCAGTAATCAAAAAAGAGCTTGCAAATTATCAGGGAAGATTGAAAAGTGGTGATATAAAAAACTATAGAGAAATATGATAAAAGGTTATTGCGATCCTCAATTTCAAAAAGTTTATGATGCTTTTGCTAATGCTATAGAGAGTGGATTTGAAACAGGGGCAGCGCTTTCGATTGAGCATAAAGGTGAAATAATTGTTAACCTTTGGGGCGGGCATCAAGATGCGAATAAAACAAAAGCTTGGCAAGAGAACACTTTGGTTAATGTTTTCTCTGTTACCAAAGCGGTAACTGCAACATGTGTATCTAGGCTAATCGATCAAGATCAATTAGATCCGAACAAAAAGGTCGATCATTATTGGCCTGAATATGGTTGTAATGGCAAAGAGGATACCAAGGTCAGCGATTTGTTGTGTCATAGAGCTGCAATGTTTGGATTTAAAGATGGAATTCCGGCAGGTTCATTTCAAGACTGGGATAAGTTTACCCAGCAACTTCAATTGCAAGCTCCTTATAGAAAACCTGGAATCTCTCAGGGATATCATGCATTAACATTTGGCTGGTTAGTTGGAGAGCTGATTAAGCGAGTAGATGGTCGCTCTGTTGGTAAATACTTTAAAGAAGAAATAGCGGACCCATTGAATATCGACTTTCACATTGGTCTCACTAATAGCGATTTTGCAAGATGTGCAGATATGTTAATGATACCCAGGGATAACATAAAGCTTCCAGGAGAGTTTCTAAAATATGTACCTGACTTTTTCTTACCACAAAGACTGAAAAATTTTAAGAGCGCTTTATTGAGTGGAGATTTTTTAGAGGCTTTTAAGGAAAGAGAGGATGATGATAATTACGTCAATTCTCATGATTGGCGTATGGCAGAAATCCCCTCAGCAAACGGACATGGAACTGCCCAAAGCTTAGCAACTTTATTTGGCATTTTGAGTAATGGTTGTTCAAGAGATGGAATATCTATTATGAGTGAAGCGTCTCTTCAAAATGCTATTACACCTCACTCAAATGGACCTGATTCAGTGCTGTTTGGAGCTCCAATAAAATTCGGGTTGGGTTATGAGTTAGCTCAAGGAATAGCGAATGTCGGAAATATTTCACCAGCTTTTAATAATCAAATGTTTGGTCATGCTGGGGTTGGAGGCGCAGTAGCATTTGGTGATCCAGATAAAGGAATTGGATATGGATTTATCTGCAATCAGCAGCACAAGCCCACGGAATTGTATCGAACCAGTAACTTTCTTACAGCAGAGCTGTATTCAATAATTTCTTAGCTTACTCTAGTTTTGATTAGGTTGAGGAGCTTTTCTTGAAAAGAAATTCCATGAAGATGGCTCTAAGCTCTCAATAATTGAGCCTCCATTTGCCTCAATAACACTCTCGATATCTTTCATTAATTCAAAATAACCAAGAGCTTTATAGCACTCTCTGATAATTTGCAAAGCCCGCATATTTTCAGATGTATTAGGAATATTTTCAATTACATACTTAGCTCTCCGAAGAGCAGCTACATATGCTTTTCTTTTTAGGTAATACTCAGCAGCAACTAATTCATTTTTTGCAATTAAACTTCTTAAATATACTAATCTTTGCGAGGCATATGGAGCATATTGGCTTTGCGGAAATCGTGTTAAAAATTCAGACAGCTCTCCAAATGCTTGTTTTGCACCAGAAATATCTCTATTTGATAGGTCAGACTTAAATACTCTCGCAAAAATACCTTTGTCTCTGGTATAACTAGCTATTCCCCTCATAAAATAGGCATAATCAATATTTGGATGTCTGGGATTGAGGCGAATAAATTTTTCGGCAGCTTCGTGTGAAGCTTCATCTTCACCATTCATATAATAAGCATATATTAATTCAGATTGAGCTTGTTCTGCATATCGGCCGAAAGGGTATCTTGCTTCAATTGCTTGGAGAGACTCAATAGCAGAAAAGAAATTATTGGCCTTCATTCTCCTTTGCGCAGTATCGTAATACACCTTTTCAGGTCTCTCCATAACTGGCGCATCAGAATTACAACTTGTAATAAACAGAGACAGAATTATCGCTACAGCTATATTAACTTGTGTATATTTTTTTATTTGCATATTCGGTATTGTATTTTACATTTATTAGAGCATTTAGGTTAATTCAATTACTTTAGATTGTAAGATGGTGAAATAGTTTTTAGATTACACATATGATCCATAAAAATATCAATGAAGAGCAGAATAATTCTAGACTGGATCATGCTGCAACCTCATTATTCGAAGACTTTTCAAGAAGCCAAATTCAAAGATGGATATCTCAAGGAAATCTTCTGGTAAATGGAGAAATCCTTAAAGCAAAAGACAAAGTGCATACGGGTGATGAAATGTCTTTAGATCCAATTTTTGAAAACAGAGTCTCTTGGGAAGGCGAAGACATACCTATTAATATTTTGCATGAGGAAGAAGATTTTATAATTATCAATAAATCGCCAGGTTTGGTAATGCATCCAGGCGCAGGTTGTCATAGCGGCACCCTGGCAAATGCTTTGGCATTTCATTTTCCAGAATTAAAAAAATTGCCCAGATGCGGGATAGTTCATAGATTAGATAAAGATACCTCTGGGCTATTGGTGGTTGCTAAAAATGAAAAATTTAGAAATTTTTTTGTTACTAAGCTTCAAGATAGAGAGATTTTTAAGCAATATGAGGCAATAGTTGTCGGGCAAGTGATTGGAAGTTTTTCCATAGATCATCCTTTGGAAAGGGATCCTAGAAATAGAGTGAAAATGAGAGCGACTGATTTTGGAAGAGATGCTGTTTCTCATGTTTCTTTAATCAAGTTTTATAAAGGCTATTCTCATATTTCTATTGAGATAGAAACAGGAAGAACGCATCAAATAAGAGTTCATTTAAGCCACCAAAAATTGCCAATAATTGGCGATAGCTTGTATAACCCTAGAAATCTTATCGCTAAAAATACTACTAAAGAATTAATAGGCCATATCCAGAATTTTTCTAGACAAGCATTGCATGCCTCAAAAATTAGATTTCCATCTTCACAGAAAGAAGGTATTTTTTATGAATTTCAAGCAGATCTTCCTCAAGATATGCAATCTTTAATTAAAGAAATGGAATAACCGCTAAAGCCTTTTAGATCAGCCAAAAAACTTGTTTTTCATCATAATTGATGTATAAAACCATACTTAAAAGTAAATACCTTAAATAAATGAAACTGTCAGGCGGAGATCTGTTAATGCGTGCCCTTAAAGATGAGGGGGTAAAGTTTATATTTGGCTACCCCGGTGGAGCTGCATTGCACATTTACGACTCTATATTTAAACAAAAGGCTTGTGAGCATATTTTAGTTCGTCATGAACAAGGTGCTACCCATGCTGCAGATGGCTATTCTCGTGCGACAGGGAAGCCAGGCGTTGCTTTGGTTACTTCAGGCCCTGGTGCAACGAATGCAATTACAGGACTTGCAACTGCTTACATGGACTCTATACCACTCATTGTTATCTCCGGTCAGGTTCAAAGCCATTTAATTGGAACTGATTCATTTCAAGAAACAGACATGATTGGCATCTCCAGACCTATAGTTAAACATAGTTTTATTGTTCAAAATGCTAAGGATATTCCTCAAATTGTTCAAGAAGCTTTTCATATAGCTACAACTGGCAGACCGGGTCCAGTTGTTATAGATATTCCAAAGGATAAAACAGATCCTGCTCAACTTTTTGAATATAAAAGGGCTAAAGAGATCTCCTTACGTTCCTATCAACCCAGAGTTTTCCCCCATCCTGGTCAGATAAAAAAAGCTAGCAAGAAGATTTTGTCTGCTGAGCGTCCTGTGATTTATGCCGGTGGAGGAGTTATCCTAGGTAATGCTCATAAAGAGTTAATATCATTAAATAAAATATTAAAAGCACCTGTAACTAACACTTTAATGGGTCTGGGGGCATACCCAGCAAAAGATAAATATTTTATGGGAATGCTTGGTATGCATGGAACTTATCAAGCAAATATGGCCATGCATAATGCCGATATTATTATTGCAATTGGTGCCAGGTTTGATGACCGTATTACCAATACTCCTTCAATGTTTGCACCCAATGCAAAGATTGTTCATATTGATATAGATCCTGCTTCAATTTCTAAAATTATTAATGCTGATATTCCAATTGTTGGTCAGGTTAAAGAATCATTGATTGCATTGATTAAAGAAATTAAACGTTCAAAGATCAAAATAGATTCAGATGCATTAGATAATTGGAACATGCAAATTTCTCAGTGGCGTGAAAAACATGGTCTCGACCATGATTTGTATTTAAGTAAAATAAAATCTTCAATGATTGCACCTCAGGTTGTTGTTCAAGAGCTCTATCATGCAACTAACGGTAATGCCTTTGTGACTTCAGACGTTGGTCAGCATCAAATGTTTGTTGCGCAATACTATCATTTTAATAAACCTCGAAGATGGATCAATTCAGGCGGGCTTGGAACAATGGGCTTTGGTCTTCCTGCTGCTATGGGCGTAAAATTAGCTTTTCCAAAGGATGAGGTGGTATGCGTAACTGGTGAGGGAAGCATCCAAATGTGCATCCAAGAATTATCAACATGCTTGCAATACAATCTACCGATAAAAATTATAAATATAAATAACGAAGCACTAGGTATGGTAAGGCAATGGCAAGATATGAACTATGGAGGAAGGCACTCAGCAAGCACATACGCAGATTCATTGCCTGACTTTGTAAAGCTCGCTCAATCCTATGGGCATGTGGGTATGAAAGTTACTAAACAATCTCAGCTCAAAAAAACTCTAGAAAAAGCTTTCGCTATGAAAGATAGATTAGTTTTCATTGATGTTTATGTTGACCCAAACGAACATGTTTACCCCATGTTGGTTGCTCCAAATGGCAGCATGAAGGATATGTGGATCAAAAAAAATACCAAAGCATGAAAAGAATTATATCCATATTAATCGAAAATAAACCCGGAGCTCTTGCTAGAGTAGTGGGTTTATTTCATCAGCGTGGCTATAACATTGAAACTCTTAATGTGGGGCCGGTATTTGACGGAACTTATTCTAGAATGACAGTTACTACCAGAGGATCTGAGAATGATGTTGAGCAAATTACAAAACAAATTAATAAAATTATTGACGTTATAAAAGTATCTGATTTAACAGAAGGCGATCACCATGAGTATGAATTTATTATGATTAAGTTTAAACATAGTGAAAAAATACAAAAAATTGTTAAGAGCTTGAATGGAAAGATTCACGAAAAAAACAAAGATGTCATAGTAATGTCTGCTTGGGGTTCATCTAGCGATATAGAGGTTGCTATAAAATCCATCGGAAAAGTAAATCTTCTCGAAATAGCTAGATCTGGAAGCATAGGATTACATGAAGGTGAAAGGATTTTAAAAATTTAGGAGAAAAATAGAATGAAAATTTTTTATGATGATGATGCGGATATCTCAATTATTCAAAATCTAAAAGTTACTATCGTTGGATATGGATCACAGGGACATGCTCATGCAAATAATCTACATGAGTCTGGAGTTGAGGTTACAGTTGCTTTAAGAGAGGGTTCATCATCATGGTCAAAAGCAGAAAATGCTGGACTTAGAGTAGCAAAAGTTGCCGAGGCTGTTAGTGATGCAGATATAGTGATGATACTTGCCCCCGATGAATTTCAACAGGGCTTATATGAATCAGAGATTAAATCAAATTTAAAATCTAAAGCAGTTTTAGCATTCGCGCATGGATTTAATATTCATTTTAAGAAAATCATTCCTAATGATGAAACATCGGTAATTATGATTGCTCCAAAAGGGCCTGGTCATACTGTAAGAAGCACCTATTTAAATGGTGGAGGGGTTCCATCTTTAATTGCAATCTATCAAGATGGTAGCAATCCCAATAATCATAGCGCACGTGATATTGCGCTCTCATATGCCAAGGCTAACGGAGGAACGAGAGCGGGTGTTCTTGAGACTACTTTTAAAGAAGAAACTGAAACTGATTTATTTGGCGAGCAGGCTGTTTTATGTGGTGGCATGACAGCATTAATTAAAGCAGGCTACGAGACTTTAGTTGAGGCTGGATACAGCCCAGAAATGGCATATTTTGAATGCCTACATGAAACAAAATTAATTGTAGATTTAATTCATGAGGGTGGAATAGCAAACATGCATTATTCAATTTCTAATACTGCTGAATTTGGAGACTACGTCAGTGGTCCAGAGGTCATTACAGATGACACAAAAGAAGCTATGAGAGGAATTTTAAAAAGAATTCAAACTGGTGAATTTGCAGATCAATTCTTAAACGATTGTCGACAAAGTAATGATGGATCAGGCGGCCCAATCATGAAAGAGAAGCGTAAAAATACAGCTTCTCATTCTATTGAGCAGGTTGGGGCAGAGCTTAGATCAAAGATGCAATTTCTTCATTCAGAACGCCTAGTAAATAAAGATAAAAATTAGTGATAAAACTGGTTGATATTTATAACTAAGGGTATACAATTCTCCGTTCCGGCCTAGAGCTGGCAAGTTCTTTTAACATATTTGGTTACTCGTGTGGGTGTTCAAAATACGAGATATATATTTTTAGTTACTTTTAATATTTTATAAAAG
>Ga0315315_10005516_pt1 | contig 11677 bp, 11 predicted proteins | sample M140m3416metaG_FD_203699 | JGI IMG/M metagenome (GOLD analysis project Ga0315315, IMG submission 203699) | Ammonia-oxidizing marine archaeal communities from Monterey Bay, California, United States - M1 40m 3416 | ecosystem: Environmental > Aquatic > Marine > Intertidal zone | place: USA... | reverse complement strand
GTGCAGCAAGTCAAGTTTCTGAAAGAGCAGGAATACCTTGGGTTAACGGAGAGTCAACATCTCCTAAATTAACTACAAGAGGATTTAAATATTTCTTTAGAGTTACACCTCATGATGGTGAGTTTACTCAATTAATGTTTGAGTTTATGAATGACTTTAATAAGAAAAATAGCACTAAGCTAAACACTCTTGGTATTATTCATGAGGATACCCTATGGGGATCTGATAGCGGTGGTACTCAAAACAAAATGGCTAAAGATCAAGGTTTCAAAGTTATTGAAAAAATAAGTTACAAAGCAAAAACAACTACACTAAGTTCTGAAGTGCAAAGATTGAAAGCAAAAAACCCAGATGTTTTATTGCCTTCGTCTTATACAGCTGATGCTTATTTATTTTTAAATACTGCAAAAGAACTAGATTACAATCCTAAGCTTTTAGTTGCCCAGAATGCTGGATACACTGACCCTAAGTTTATAGCTACTATGGGAAGTAAAGCAGAAGGTGTGATTACTAGATCACCTTTTAATACTGACTTAGCAACTACTATACCAATGATAGGAACTGTAAATGATCTTTTCAAAAAACATTCAGGTGGAAGAGATTTGTCTGATGTGCCTGCAAGAGCATTTACTGGATTCATGGCTTTAGCTAATGCGATTAATAATGCAGGATCTACTGACCCAGATAAAATCAGGCAGGCTCTAGTTGATTTAGATATGTCGTCTGAATCTTTAATTGTTCCTTACAGAGGAATTAAATTTGGCGCAGATGGTCAAAATGAAAAGACTAGAGGTATTTTGATGCAGGTTCAAAATGGAAAATACTGTACAGTATATCCATTTGAGTTAGCTGCTTGTAAGCTAAAATACCCTATGCCTACTTGGGCTCAGAAATAATTTAATTTTAAATTTATTAAGGCGGTCATTAACTTGACCGCCTTTTTTTTTGCACGTAGTATTTATTGAATTAAAAAATTTAAAATATTATTAAAATATCTTGATAGAAGAACTCATAATCTTAACCAAAATTATTTTTATTACAATTATCCTGACAGCTGATAATGCCGTTATAGTTGGTTCTATTGCTGCAAATTTTGTACCAAAAAATAGAAAACAAATAATTTTATGGGGAGTTATTGGTGCATTTGTTTTTAAAATTTTCTTTGCAATTTTTGCAACATTTTTGTTTGAATTTTATTTTGTAAAAATTTTAGGTGGTTTACTATTAATTTGGATTGTAAATGATTTAAGAAAAGATTTAGTTGATATTAATAAAATTAAATCTCCAACAAAAAAATCTAGAGAGCCTTCTTACATAAGTAGTATCGGAAAAGTATTGTTTGCAGATATCATGATAAGTTTTGATAATGTAATTGGTGTAGTTGCAGCTGCTCAAGGCTACTTTGGTTTTATGATATTTGGACTTGTTTTATCAGTAGTTCTTACGGGTGCTTTAGCAACATATATGGCGAATTATATACAAAAGCATATTTGGATAGCTTATGTTGGTTTGGTGTTTATATTAATTGTTGCTCTGCAACTAGTAATTGGTGGATTGGTTGATCTTGAAATATTAAAAATTAATGAAGAGTTTAAAAAATACTTTTAATTAATAAGAATTTTTTTTATTTGGAAATTTATTTTTTTTTACTTCTTTTGAATAATTCGAAACGGCTTTAGAAATCTCATTTCTAATATTGGCATACTTTTTTACAAACCTATAATTCATTTGATTTAATCCAATCAAATCATCAAAAACTAATATCTGACCATCACAATATTTAGAAGCTCCTATTCCAATAGTTGGAACATTTATATTTTGGGTTACAAGTTTAGCTAAAGAGGTTTCTACACACTCTAAAACAATTGAAAATACACCTGCATTTTCTAAGAGTTTTGCATCATTTAAAATTTTATCTCTTTCAGATTTTTTTTTTCCTTTAAATTTAAAAGTTTTATCTGATTGGGGTAATAATCCCAAATGACCCATAACGGGAATTTTATTTTTAATTAAGGTTTTGATTATTTGATAAATTTTTTTTCCACCTTCTAATTTAACTGCATCACACTTTGTTTTAAACATTATTTTTTTTGCATTTTTTAAAGCTTCTTTTGAATTTCGATAAGTATTGTGTGGCATATCAACTACCATTAAAGATTTTTTTACACCCATTCTCACACTTTTAGAATGTTCAATCATTGAGTTTAGAGAAACTTCTCTTGTTGATTTGTAATTATACAAAACTGATCCAAGAGAGTCTCCTACTAGAACTATATCGCAATAATTATCTATAATTGAAGATACATTTTTTGAGTAAGCAGTTAAACTTACAATCTTTGTATTGTTTTTTTTTTTAATTAAATTTAAAATTTTTTTTTTCATCGACTTACCAAGAGCCGGTATTTTCCATAGAAGCCCAAGGTTCTTTGGGCTCAAGATTTCCCTCTTGAAGTATTTCAATAGAAATTTTGTCTGGTGATCTTACAAAAGCCATATGACCATCTCTAGGAGGTCTATTAATAGTATACCCCATGTCCATTAATCGCTGACAAGTTTCATAAATATTGTCTACTCTGTATGCCAGATGGCCAAAATTTCTTGATCCTTCTCCAAGTTTATCTCCATCCCAATTATAAGTTAATTCAATTTCAGCTTTTTCATCATTTGGAGCAGCAAGGAAGATAAGAGTAAATCTTCCTTTTTCATTTTCCATCCTTCTTGTTTCTTTTAAACCAAGCCCTTTGCAGAAAAATCTTAGAGACTCATCTACATCTTTTACTCTAATCATTGTGTGTAAATATTTCATAACCTTAATTTATAATTAAAAACTACTCTAATTCAATAGTGCTAGGTGGTTTTGAAGTAACATCATACACAACCCTATTTATACCCCTTATACTGTTAACTATTTTATTTGATATAGTTTGCATAAAAGACTTTTTAAATTGGTAATAATCTGCTGTCATTCCATCTTCTGAGGTAATTGCTCTCAATAAACATAAATATTCATAAGTACGATTGTCTCCCATAACACCCACTGTTTTTACAGGAAGCAATGCTGCATATGCCTGCCAAATCTTATGGTAAAGACCATGGTCTTTTAAAGCTTGAATAAAATAATAATCAGCCTCTTTTAAAATTTTTATTTTTTCATTTGTGATTATACCTGGCATTCGAATAGCTAGTCCAGGTCCAGGAAATGGATGTCTGGAAATAATTTCTTTACTTAAATTTAATTCCAAGCCTAATTTTCTTACCTCATCTTTAAATAGGAATTTTAGCGGTTCTACTAATTTTAAACTCATTTTTTTTGGCAAACCACCTACATTATGATGTGATTTAATTTTAGAGGTTTGGCTACCAGTAACAGATTTACTTTCAATTAAATCTGGATAAAGAGTGCCCTGAGCTAAAAATTTAACATTTTTAATTTTCTTAGCATACCGCTCGAATATTTTAATAAATAAATTACCAATTATTTTTCTTTTTTTCTCTGGGTCAGTGATATCTTTTAATTTCTTTAAAAACTCTTTTTCAGCATTTACATAGATTAAGTTAATTTTTAAAAGCTTCTTAAAAGCATGAACTACTTGCACTTCCTCATATTTTCTTAAAAGACCAGTGTTTACAAAAATACAATAAAGTTTTTTTCCAATAGCTTTGTTTAATAATTGAGCTACTACACTGCTATCTACACCACCTGATAAGGCACAAATAACTTTGTTTGCTCCAACTTGTTTTCTAATATCTTTAATCAACTTGTTTTTTTGATCCTTGGATGACCAATTTCTTTTAATTTTACAAATTAAAAAAATAAAATTACTTATTAATTTCTTTCCATTTTCTGTGTGAGTTACCTCGGGATGAAACTGTACTCCATAATATTTTTTTATTTTATTTTCAACAATTGCAAATTTTGAATTTGTGCTTGAAGCAACAATTTTAAAATTCTTTGGAAGTTTTGAAACTTGATCGGCATGACTCATCCAAACTTGTTTAGACTTTTTATTTCCAAAAAAATTAGTTACCAAAAGACTGTTATTTTTCTTATAAACATTTACTAAACCAAATTCTCTGTGTTTTGACTGTTTTACTCTTCCACCATTAAGTTTCGATAAGATTTGATGTCCAAAACAGATTCCTAGAACTGGTATATCAAGTTGTAAAATTTTTTTATCAAATGAATACTTATTTATTTGATAAACATTTAATGGACCGCCAGAAAGCACTATTCCTTTAATACTGATATTTATATCTTTTAATTTAATTTTTTTGTGACTAACTATTTCTGAAAAAACACCTAATTCCCTGACTCTTCTTGCGATTAATTGAGTAAATTGAGAACCAAAATCAATTATTAAGATTTTATTCAAATTTTGATCAAGACTCATTATTTTCTGGTTCTAAATTTTTTAATGATTCTTTAATATCTTTATTTTCATCACATAAATTTTTACAAACTTTCACAAACTTTTCTGAAAGATCTTTAACTTTTTCATAATTAGATTTTTCTAATGCAATTTTCATTAACATTAATAAAGCTTCCTCGTTATCAGGCTCAATTAAAAGTGTTGTCTCCAAATTGTATTCTTCTTTTCTTTGATTTTCTTCTTGGTTATAAATTTTAGCTAAATATAAATACGTATTTGCGTCTTTTGGATTAAAAACTATATTTCTCTCAAATAAAAAACGCGCATCCTCATATTTTTCTTTTTTAAACAATTCTAAAGCTTCATTAAAAAAATTTTCTTTACTAAAAGATGAGCTATTAAAAGAAGCTGCTAAAAGTATTAATCCAATTAATTTTAAAAATTTACTCATTAATATTTACTGTCGTTTTTTACCACATCTACATTATGAACCATACTTTCGTAAAATCCAGCTTTTGTAATTTTCACAAATTGTGGTTTAATTCTTAACTTAATGATTGTTTTAGATCCAAGATAGCCCATAGAAGATTTTAATCCACCAATTAATTTATAAATAATGTTCCCAACTTCTCCTTTATATTTAACAAAACCTTCGACACCTTCTGGTACATATTTGGTAGAATCTTTTTGTTTTTTTTGAAAATACCTATCTGCTGATCCCTTATTCATTGCTCCAACCGAACCCATTCCTCTAAAACTTTTAAATAATTGTCCATTTTTTTTAATTAATTTTCCTGGAGTTTCATTTGTACCTGCAAATAACGAACCAATCATTACAGCATCAGCTCCTGCAGCAAAAGCTTTTGCTAAATCACCAGAATATTTTATTCCACCGTCTGAAATTATTTTTACATTTTTATTCTTTAAACCACTTCTTACAGCAAAAATTGCGCTTAATTGAGGAACTCCTATTCCAGCAACTAATCTTGTTGTACAAATAGAACCTGGCCCTATACCAATTTTAATTATATCCACTCCTAACTTTATTAGGAATTTTGCAGCTTCTGATGTTGCAATATTTCCTGCACATAAGGCAATTTTGTTGCTTTTTATTTTTTTTATATATTTGATTATTTGTGCAACTTTCTTTGTATGGCCGTGTGCTGTATCTACTACGATTAAATCTACACCTTCTTTAATTATTTCTTTGGCTCTAATAAATTCATTTGGTGCTGCACCTACAGCTGCTCCAACAATTAATTTTAGTTTTTTTACTTTTTTTATCTCTGATAATTGTTTTTTTATATCAAGATTTCTGTGAATAACTCCAATACCACCGGCTTTAGCTATAGCTATTGCCATTCTACTTTCTGTGACAGTATCCATTGCAGATGATAAAAGTGGAATTTTAAGTTTCAAATGCTTTGTTAAAAATACACTAGTGTCTGCATCAGAGGGTAATATTTCTGAGTGCTTTGGAGCTAATGTAACATCATCAAAGGTAAGTGCTTCTTTTATGGGAACCATAATCTTTTATATACGATTCCTTTTAAATTAAAAGTCTCTATCGAATTTTTCTACAAATTATAAAACTTTCTTTTGAATCTTTTCTGCTAGATTTTGGTTTAAAAACCTTAACTTCTTTAAAATATTTTTTTCCCTCTGCGACGATTTCGTTAAATGTTCCTCCCATAAAAATTTTTGAAACAAAATATCCATTTTCTTTCATTAAATCTTTTGCAAAAAACATTGCCTCTTTACACAGTTCTCCAGTTTGTATTGAGTCTATATTCTTAATACCAGTTGTGTCTACAGCCATATCAGACATTACAACGTCAACTTTACCGTTTATATTTTTTTTAATTTCTTCTTGAGTTTTTTCTTCAGTAAAATCTCCTTGGATTTGAACACTATTACCTATGGGTTCCATTTTTTTTAAATCTATAGATATCAATTTTCCACTTTTAGCTGCTTTAAGGACATATTGTGACCAGCTTCCTGGGGCTGCACCAATATCAATTACAGATAATCCACCTTTAAAAATTTTAAATTTTTCGTCGATTTCAATTAATTTGTAAGCTGACCTAGCACGATACCCATCCACTTTGGATTGTCTTACATAGATATCTCTACGCTGTTTATTAACCCAGTTCTTAGAGATTTTATTTTTTTTCAATTAATTATTAAATCTTAAACTTTTATTTAAAATTTTACCTGTAAGAGTTTGAATATCTATTTTAATGTTCTTGTTTAATCTCATATCTTCGTTATCTTTCCAGATACCAGCAGCTAAATGCATAATTCCAATTTTATAGTTAGGTAAATAAGGCTCTACCCATGTATCTTTACCCTCATCAAATTTTGGCAAAAGATTACTTGTAATCCAATTACAGCTTAATGGAAGAAATTCAGTTTCTACACAATCAATATACACAGACATATTCATTGCTAATTGTTCTGAACCAAATATTTCTCCACCTTTTAAGGTTTGTTTTAAATTTTCCTGCCATGAATTCCAACACATTGAATTTTTTTCTAATGAGAAAACACCAATATTGATGTGTGGAGCAAAAGCTAATTTTCTAGCTTTTTCTAAACTAATATTAGATTTTACTGCATGCTTAAAATTTTGAGATTTAATAAACGCTAATTTTCCAAATACCCAATTTACCCTTGAGGTAATTTTATAACCCGGTCCAATAGTTTGGGTAATTCCTAACTTACTTTTTTCACACGCTTTAAAATAAAGCTCGACTGATTGCCAATCATTTACCCAGGCATCACAATCAATCCATAAATATTTTTCATAGCTTGGAAAATATTTAGGTAAAAAGGCTCTAGATACTTGACTCTTTAGCCATTCACGACCTTTAATTTTACTATCTGGAACTTCTATATCCCATTCCGCAGATTTAATTTCATCTACCTTTGATGATAGTTGTGTTTTTTGATCATCTGACAAACCAGCATCTAAAATGCAAATTGCAACATTAGAGCTCTCTTTAAATCTTTTTATAGAATCAATTAGCTCATTTAATAAAGGGAAATAAGTTGAATCAGCTAATGATACAATGACATTTTTTTTCATTATAAAATATCTTCGAGATCATCATCTTCATCTTTATAATTCTGATCTTCGTTTTGTTTTTTTAATTTTTGATAATGAAAAAAACTAATTGGAAGCATGCCTAAATATACAATCGCACTAATAGATATAACATTAAATGGGTATATTAGAAGTAATCCAAAAAATAAAACTATTCCAAATAATAGGAAAATAGTTGCTTTTCTTTGAATTACAATTTTTTTAAATGAATAGCTCGGAAATTTACTTATCAATAGCAATGATGTTACAATAAAAAAAACAGGGACAACTATATCATAATTATTATTTTTAAAATCAAAACTTGTAAGACTAAATATCAATGGGGTTAAAACTAGAATTCCTCCCGCTGGAGATGGCACGCCTTCAAAAAAATTATCTCTCCAAGAAGGTGCTTGACCTGTATTCACATTAAAACGAGCTAATCTTAATGCTACACAAATTACATATATTAAGCATAACAACCATCCAAATCTTCCTAGTGTATTTAATTTCCAGAAATACATAATAAAAGCTGGAGCTACTCCAAAACTGATCATATCTGTAAGAGAGTCTAGCTCTTTACCTACTTTTGATGTCCCTTTAATTAATCTTGCTATTCTTCCATCCAATCCATCAATAAGAGCAGCAAACATAATTGCTATGATTGCAAATTCAAATTTACCATCCAAAGCAAACCTAATGGATGTCAAACCTATACAAACCCCGATAAGAGTTAGCATGTTAGGTAAAATTACTCTTGCGTTGGTTTTTTTATCTGTAACAATTTTTAAATTGTTTTTTGGCTGTTCCATAAATTAATTTTTAGCTAGCAGTGTTTCTCCTGAAATAGCTGTTTGACCAACTTTAACTAGTGGTTCATAATTTTCATAATAAACATCAGCTCTACTACCAAATCTAATCATCCCAATTCTATCACCTTGGCTCAATTCTTGGTTTTTATTTGTTTCACAAACAATTCTTCTTGCAACTAAACCTGCAATTTGAACAACAATGATGTTGTTTCCATGCTTGTCTTTAATCTTATAATAATTTCTCTCGTTATCCTTACTTGCTTTATCTAAGGATGCATTTAAAAATTTTCCTGGTTTATACAAAATTTCTTCTACAACCCCTGAGCACGGCGTTCTGTTTACATGACAGTCGAAGACGTTCATAAATATACTTATTTTTTTAAACTTTTGACTTTCTAAACCAAGCTCCATAGGACCATCAACTTCTTCAACTTTAATTATTTCTCCATCAGCTGGACTAACAAGGTAACTATCATCGCCTATAATTATTCTCTCCGGATCTCTAAAAAAGTAATAGACCCAAATAGTTAACAACAAACCAATTAAACCTAGAAAATTATTTATAATTAAAAATATGATAGTAATGAATACAGCTATTACTATAAACTTGTATCCTTCTGTATGAATCTTTGGAAATATCTTACTAAACATATTCTTCTATTTGCTAATTTTCGATTAATATGTATATAAAATGATCAAATTCAATTAATAAGATAATTTTTATTTAATGAGCAAAATCAAGGTAAAAAACCCAGTTGTTGAGCTGGATGGTGATGAAATGACCCGTATTATATGGGAGTTCATTAAAAACAAACTAATCCTCCCATATGTGGATCTTGGTATCGAATATTACGATTTAGGAATGAAAAGCAGAGATAATACTGATGACCAAATCACAATAGATTCAGCAAATGCAATTAAAAAAATTGGTGTAGGAATAAAGTGTGCAACTATTACACCTGACGAAGCAAGAGTTGAAGAATTTGATTTAAAAAAAATGTGGAGATCACCTAACGGAACTATAAGAAATATAATTGGAGGAACGGTATTTAGAGAACCAATTATTTGTACAAATATTCCTAAACTTGTACCTTCTTGGACAGATCCAGTAATTATTGGAAGGCATGCGTTTGGTGACCAATATAGAGCAACTGATTTTAAAGTTCCTGGAAAAGGAAAAATGGAAGTGAAGTGGACATCTGAAGATGGAAAAGATGAAATTAAATATGAGGTATTTAATTTTACAGGTCCTGGTGTTGCACTTTCAATGTATAATTTAGATAAATCTATTGAGGACTTTGCGAGATCTTGTTTTAGTTATGGGTTGATTAAAAAATGGCCTGTTTATATGTCAACTAAAAACACAATTCTAAAACAATATGATGGACGATTTAAAGATATTTTCCAGGAAATTTTTGAAAAAGAATACAAAGATGAGTTTAAAAAAAATAATTTAACTTACGAACATAGGTTAATTGATGACATGGTTGCATGTGCAATGAAGTGGAGTGGTAAATATATTTGGGCTTGTAAAAATTATGATGGAGATGTTCAGTCAGATACTATGGCTCAAGGTTATGGATCTTTAGGATTGATGACTAGTACATTATTAACTCCAGATGGAAAAGTAATGGAAGCAGAAGCGGCACATGGTACAGTAACCAGACATTATAGAATGCATCAACAAGGAAAAGAAACTTCAACGAACCCAATTGCATCTATCTTTGCATGGACAAGAGGACTTGCTCACAGAGGTAAATTAGATGGTAATGAGGAATTAATTAAATTTGCTAAGACTCTAGAAAAGGTTTGTATTGAATGTGTAGAAAGTGGATCAATGACAAAAGATTTAGCCATTCTTGTTGGTCCTAATAGTAAATTCTTAACCACAAATCAATTTTTAGATGAAATTGATGGCAACTTAAAAAAGAAATTAAACTAAACTCTTAAGCTTTTCAAAAGCTTCTTCTATTTTTGATTGATCTTGTCCACCAGCTTGTGCAAAATCTTTTCTTCCTCCACCGCCTTTACCGCCAATTATTTCAGATCCAACTTTAACAAATTGAACAGCATCAAATTTATTTATTAAATTTTCTGTTACTCCAACTGCTAACCCAACTTTTTCATCTTTATTTGCAAACACAACCACAATACCTTCGCCTAAATCTTTTTTACCTTTATCTACCAGTTTTCTTAATTCTTTTGGAGGTAATCCATCTATTTTTTGAAGTCTTAATTTAACTCCATCAATTTCTTCATCTTTAATAATATTTTTTGATTTATCTTCTAGAATTGCATTAACCGAAATGGTCTCTAATTGTTTAGTTAAATTTTTAATTAAAGTTTTTTGATCAGTTTCCTCTAAACTTGGTTTTCTTCCAAGTTTTATAATTTGCTGACCTAAATCTTTAATTGTTTCTTCATCTTTTTCTGCAGATAGATTTGATAATTTTTCTTTATTTTGAAGATATTCCTCCAATTGTTTATCTCTTAATGCCTCTATTCTTCTAACCCCTGCAGCAATAGAAGATTGGCTGACAATCTTAAATTTACCAATATCACCAGTATTTTTTACATGTGTTCCACCACATAATTCAGTAGAAAAGTACTTACCATTCTCATCTCCCATCGAAAGAACCCTTACTTCATCTCCGTATTTTTCACCAAATAATGCCAAAGCACCATTCTCAACTGCCTCTTCAGGTGTCATTAATCTAGTTTTTACATCAGATCTTTTAGAGACAATTGTATTTACAAATTCTTCTATTTTATTAATTTGTTCATTCAAAATTGGCTTCATATGGCTGAAATCAAATCTTAATCTGCTCGGTTCTACTAAAGAACCTTTTTGAGTTACATGAGTACCTAGAACTCTTCGTAAAGACTCATGCAAAAGGTGTGTTGCCGAGTGGTAAGCGCGAGTATTATCCCTTCTTTCTACGTCAATTTTTAACTCTACATTTTCCTGCAATTTTATAGATCCACTCTTAACATTTCCATAATGGACAAATAAATCACCTAATTTTTTTTGAACATCAGTTACTTCAAATTTAAAATTATTTGATGCTATTTCACCGGTATCACCAACTTGACCCCCGGACTCTCCATAGAAAGGTGTTTGATTTACTATAATCATTCCCTCATCATTTTCTTTTAATTGATCAACTTCTTTATTATCTTTTAATAGAGATAATACGACACCTTCAGCTTGATTACTTTCGTATCCTAAGAATTCAGTTGCTTCTAATTTATCTTTTATACCAAACCAAATATCTTCAACTAATGCATCTCCTGAACCTTTCCAATTTTTCTTAGCAAGTTCTCTGCTTTCCTTCATCAAAGTTTGAAACTTTTCAGTATCAATTGACATAGATTTATTTCTTAAAATATCTTCGGTAAGATCTAATGGG
>Ga0315315_10005514_pt1 | contig 11680 bp, 3 predicted proteins | sample M140m3416metaG_FD_203699 | JGI IMG/M metagenome (GOLD analysis project Ga0315315, IMG submission 203699) | Ammonia-oxidizing marine archaeal communities from Monterey Bay, California, United States - M1 40m 3416 | ecosystem: Environmental > Aquatic > Marine > Intertidal zone | place: USA... | reverse complement strand
CCACCATGGAGACTTCCGTGAAGAGCATCATCGACAAGCTGGGCTACTCGTGGTGCGCATCGACTCGCCCGATCCCGGCCCGGGCCGAGTAATCCCGCCACGCGTCACGCAACCTAACAACATGCCGCCGCCGCAATATCCGTGCGCTTTTCGCGGCTGACCCGTTCCCCGCGTTCACCCCCCGTCTATTCCCCGCAGGTACGACGAGATGTTCAGCGAACACGGCGTGGTGTCCGTGGGAGACCTACTGGAGAGCCTGGGACTGAAGGAGAAGTCGACGGATGCGGGACGGCGCGGCAGCGACGGCGCGAAGATGGATGCGCAGATCCACCGCCTCCCTCCCTACTTTTTCCTCCCGAGGTCGTCTTCGACGCAGTCGATGGACGGCGAGTGCGATGAGCCCCGCGCGCTCGACCTCACCGCGGCGACGGTCTCGATCGAGGAGAAGCTCGTGGAGAAGGTGGGCGTCGGGTTCACGCACGCGAAGGAAATTGCCGAGGAAGTCCTCGCCGCCGTCGGCCGCGCGCTATCGGAAAACGCGCGAGTCAGACGCGTCGGCTCCGATCAGCTCTTCCACTTCGACACCCTGGACGGGATGGCGGACTTCGCGAACGATTTCGTTCCCGAGGACGATAAGGCCACGGCAAGGGCCGCGTCGCCGTCGAACGGGGCGGCGCCGGAGCCGCCCAAGCGCGACCCGGCGGCGGCGGCGGCGACGGCCGCGGCCATCCGAGCAAACGTCGAGGCCAACGCGGGGGGAGTCAAGCCCGCGAGCGATGCCGCCAAGGCTGCGGCGCGCGCGAACGACACCAAGATCGCGCAGGAAGTTGTCCGGAGCAAGTCCGGCGGCGGGTTCTACTCCCCCGCGTTCCTCAGGGCGGTTGCGCCGCTGTACGACCTTCACATGGGAGCCGAGAACCTGGGCCCGCTTTTGTACGCCTACGTTCGATTCACCAAACCGGCTCGGGTGCTGGAAGTGGGCGCCGGGTACACGTCCATGTTCATACTGCAGGCGCTTCGTGACAACGCCGCGGAGCTGGACGCGTACAGGGAGTTACGCGGCGCGGGTATATGCAAGTGCGGGGATGTCCCGTGGAGCGTAGACGACTTCTTCGTCGGGGGAAAATCGGTAAGTTTCTTTTTACTTTCGTATGGGCAATTAGAGTGACATCGTGTTTTGTTCACAGGGAGGCCGGTACCGGGGCGACCCGCTCCCGGAGAAGACGTCTCCGGGTGGATCACGTCGCCAATCGAGGGTGTCCAGGCAGAGCGGGATCGACGGCGGGAGCATCGACGACGAGGGGCTAGGGCTGTTCTCCGGGTCCGAGGGTAGCGGTCCGTCGTTCAGCGGTTGGACGGCGGGGCGGGTCGGAGGGGCGGCTCCGGGGTCGGAGGACGCTAGGGTCAACGAGGGCGTGCTGCACTGCATCGATAACATGGCGCACGAACACACCACCGCGCACGTGGTGACTCGATCCGCGGCGGAGCTCGGCATGAGCGACAGGCTGCAGCTGCACGAGGCTGACGCGTACGACGGCGACTTGCCGAGCGTGTTGGCGCCCGGGGTTGAGTTTGATTTCATGTTCATCGACCTCGGCGCCGCGAACAGGGTGGAAGGGTTCATGGAGGCGTGGTGGCCGAGGGTCCGGCCGGAGGGCGGGATGGTCATGGTGCACAGCACGCTGACCAACGCGTTGTCCCGGGGGTGGCTGGAGAAGATGCGGGAACGGTCGAGGTCGGAGCCGGCGCCGCCCTACGGGTCCTTCGAGACGATGAGCCTGCTGGAGCCGCACAAGATGTTTCAGAACAGCGTGACGCTCTTCCAGAAGCGCGGCGGGCCGTTCGGGACGTACGACGAACCGGTGCACACGAAGTTCCCGTGAAGATGAGAGTATCTTATTCTTTCGTATCATTCATTGGTCTTGTTCTGATAAGTTTGAGACGAGTACACGCTATCCCCAGTCGTCGCCGTGATCGATCCGGCAGACGCCGCGATGGTTTGTCCGTTGACTCCGCACCGCGTCGTTTCACCCGTATCGTACTCACCGCCACGTGGAGTTACCCCCGCCCCACGTCCCGTTGCCGAGCCCCCCGCCGAACCCCGAGAACCTCGAGCCCTTGGGGAACCCGTTCTCCGTCTCCGACACGGTCTCACCGCCCGCGTTCTCACCGCCGGCGTCTTCCGAGATCATCGACTCGAGGAGAATGTCGTCGTCCGCCGCGTTTGCCGCTCCGAAGAAATCGGACGGCGGACCGATGGACGCCATCCTCTGCGCGATCCCGGGGCGCGCCGGGCTGCCCAACGCGGAGGAGGGTCCGCTGCCCGCGCCGCCGATGGGCGCGACGGCGGGGCCGAGGCCGCGGTCGGCTTGCGACTGATACGGGTTGGACCGCAGCGGAGCCTGATAACTCTGCTGCTGCACGGGCTGCTGCTGTACTTGCTGCTGCTGTACTTGCGGCTGCTGCTGTACTTGCGGCGGCTGCTGTACTTGCGGCTGCTGTGCTTGCGGCTGCTGTGCAGGCGGCTGCTGCGTGAAGTACGGCTCGGCTAAGCCCTCGCGAAGCGTCCACTGATCAAAGGGAAGCCGCCTTCGGTGCCACTCGTCGGCTAGCGCGATGAGACCCTTTTTATGCACGGTTTGCAACGCCGCGAGGTCCTGATCCGAGACGGAAGGATTTTCCAGGTGATTCCCGCAGAGCCCGTTCATGCGCGCACGCTCTTGGCGGAATTGGCGATTTACCTTGTCGAGTTCCTCCTCGAGCTGCTTGAGCTTCATCTGAAGCGCCGGGTCGGGACCCGGCGCCGACTGCGGAGCCGGCCTGGCCGCCGCCGCGGCTTGGGACTTCGCCGCCGCCTGCTGCGCGCCCTTCAGCTCAGCCTTGAGCTCCTTGACCTTCTCGCGGAGCTCGCGGTTGTCCACGGTGGCCTCCTCGGCCTCGCGCTCGAACTTCGCCGCGTTGGTTCTCGCGGCGGCGAGCTCCTGTTCCTTTTTACGCGTCTCGCCCTGCGCCGCGGTGACGCGCTGGTTAGCCGTCTTGAGTTCCTGCGCCTGCGCGGCGCTCGCCTTTTCCTTCTTGAGCTTGGTGACGTTGAACTCCAGCTCCTTGACACGTGTCTCGAGCTCCTTCTTCTCCTTGGTCCACTCTTTCGTGTTCCTGTCCGAGTCGGCGCGGGAAATCTCGAGCTGCGACTGCGCTGTGCGAAAGTTCGCCTCGGCTGTTTTCTTACCGTCGGTGAGCGTGGCGATGTCCCTGTTGTGGTTGGCGACAGCCTTCTCGAGCTTCTTCTCCTGGTCCACGAGCTTGGCCTGCATCTCCTTCCGTTCCTTGGCGAGCTCCGCGGCCTTCTCGGCGATTGACGCGTTGAGCTGATCGTGTTTCAACCGCGTGTTACTCAGTAAATCCTCCGATTCCTGTCGTTTCGCCCCAATGCGGCATAGCCCGTTGTAGAGATGAGCCACCGCAAAGGCGATGTTCACGGTCGTCTCGTCGTCGACAAACTGTCGCCAGTGGTCAGAAGCGACCAGCCTCCTGGAGCTGTACTCTGACCCAACCTTAAACATTTTGGGTTTGTCCAGGCGTACCAGTTCAAGGTTCGAAGGTAGATCTATCTCCTCCCAGTTCATCTGTTTTTCGCTCTCAATACTTCGTGGATTGATGTGGAAACCGGGTCGGAGGTCGACGAACGGCTCGCCCGCGAGTAGCATGGCAAGAGCACGAACTCGCGGAAAGGACTTGATAAGGAGCCCGTCTTCACTTACCCCTTTGAGCGTTGAGATTGAGAAGATAATGTTGATCATGTCGACCTTGGCACCGAGCGGGTCGTGATCATACTGGTCGCCAGTATACCATGTGTAGGCAGAAACTGGGCCAAGGTCAAGGCCTTCCTCGGCTTCCCTAAGCGTCGCCAAGGGCGAGTCTCCCCTCGCCAACTTTGGGTTATCGAAAATCTCGAAAATGTCCTTATACACGCCGTAGAGGTGGATCCAATCCACGCTATCCTCGTCGTTCAGGTTGAGGTCGTACTCGGCAAATTTTTCCCGCGCCGCCTCGGACATTATGGCGAATGACCTGGGAGATGATCCCCGGTCCATCTCAGTCTCTGACACGCGCTGCTTCTGCGTGCGAGGGGTTCCGTCCTTATCACGCAAGCACTTCTCTGCGATTCCTATGACGGTCGAAACAATCCACTGAAAAACATTTTCATCCTCCGGACCACCGGCAACACGTGCATTTTGTGGCTCACCGTCTGTCCTGAATGTCATACGTCGGCTGCGACCCACCGATGCGTACCAATTGTCAAACTTTCGTCCCGAGGGTTTCCAACCATCTTCGAAGGGTCTCTGTCGAACAGTTCGCAGGGATTCCAGCAGCCACTTGCGAAGTTCGTCTCTGACCATGCACGGGGTGAAATAATTAATGTCCAACCCCATGTTGATCGCATCGATGGCTTGTTGGGCTGTCCCATAGCCCGCTGGGGTAACCATCACGCCGGGGTAGCGGCAGCACTCGAAAAGCAGCGAAAGGTCAATCTTCAGCAACCGAGGGCTCATGGGTGCCCCTGGCTTTTCTCTGCGATGGACATCGAAAAACTTGAACTTCACTGCGGCGAATACACTCGCGGCTGTCGGATTTCGAGCCATGGCCTGCTGCAGGACCCAACACATCGTCTTCCCCGGAACCGGCGAATGTAATGGATACCGGTCACGTTCCCACATCATATTGCAGACGCGGAGAATGTTGTCCATATCAGCCTTGAAGGACTGGTTGACCTCCAGGCACGCCGCGAGCGCCGCGTCGTGCTCAGTCTCTGGATACCTGCATTCCTTGACGAAACCGCAGACGCTATCCACGAGATTCTCGCCGCTGCGTTCGTCCAGGATGAGCCCGCGCATGGCCTCAAAGTACACGCCGCGGATCCTTCGGACGTCCTCGGGGCGGATAGTTCCAAAGTGAGGGCTCAGAATCTCGTGCCTCTCGTCGTAGGTCCTGAGAGGACCCATGTAAGCTCGTCTCATCTTAACCTCTGAAAGACGGTCGAGATCATTCTCCTCCGAAAGCTTAGCCAGCGTATTCATCCAGTAATCTTCATCCACTTCGTACTCCGTGAGCTCGCCGAGGAACGCGGTGTTCCTCCACCAGTTGGGATCGATCATGATCGGTCTCCCGCAGCCTCGCCCCCGCAGCTTTTCAGCCAAGGCGGAATCGTGTCCATCCAGCCCGACGCCGCCGATGAGGTCGAGGTATCGGCACTGCGTCTCGATCACCTCCGCCGCGGGGTTCGCCAGTCCCTGCAGCATCTTCGACAACTCCAGGTGCTTGGCCGTCGGCGTGAACTTTGGAATGTGAAAGATGATCCTGTGGAAGACGAGGTGAGCGGGCGAGGGACAGACGTCGGCTACAAACTCGCTGATTTTCGTCCGAGGGTTATTCTGATTCACCCGCAGGTGCTTGATGTGGATGGCCAGCCTGGCTGTCTCGCATAGGATCGCGTAACCCACGTACTCGTCGAGTTTCTTGTCGAAATCATGATCAGGGGTCGGTTTGGTATTGGAATCCTCAGGCGTCTGAGTCTCGCGCTCATCGACAATTTGAACATCGTGCGCGTCGACGAGCGTCTCGACGATGAAGAATACCAAATCCTCAAAGATGCCCTCGGATTTCGCAAACTCCGTGTGATCCGGCCAGAACGCTTCGGGGTTCACGGCGTGCGCGGGGTAGTCAAAGTCTGTGGGCATCGTCCTGTCCTTGGGCCACTGGCCGTCTGCGGGGAAGAATTGGTGCGTCGAGAGATGCCACACCTCCTTCATCGCGCGCAGCAGCTGCGCAAAGACGAAGCCACGCAGGCACTCGACGCTCATGAAAAGCTTCAAGATGTCAACCAGTCGCGACCATTCATCCGGAACGGCCGTTTGCTCACCAGACGCTGGCACGATGGTGTTGTGCCTACCGCACCGCTCGTCGCGGTCATCGCGGATGAGGTTGAAAAAACGAAAAGATTGTCGGTTCCCGGCGCCTCCAAACACTCGCCAAATGGTGTACGAATCCCTGAACAGCCTGTGCAGCGCGAGCACCGCGTCCTTCTTTATCGCCCCGTTCGTCTCCACGAGCTTCCGGAACGCCGCGCGGTGATCGGAATTCGCTTCGCCGGGTGTTGAAAACGATTTCGCGAGGTTGAAACCGTCCTTACCCATCGCGGTGAGGACAAACGTCAACAGAAAACACGCATCCTTCGTCGGCGTCGGGTCGCTCGCCAGATACGCTTCAGGTAACGCCTCGCTTCCCCACGCGTCGTGTGTAAGTCGCTCGCGAGGGTCGGGTTCGTCCCAGATCCACGGCGAGGAGACCTTCAGCCCGTCAGGCGGTAAAATGCACCGCACCCACTGCCAGAGCTTGATCAAATGCTCCGGGGGGGATTGATCAGGGAGATCTTTCATATCTTTCACCCCTAACCTGTGTTTCCCGAGGATATCGATGAACTCCTTCTCGGCGTCTCCAGAAACTACCGTCATGGGAGTGGACGGCGGGAGCTCATGGATCCTGCCGTTTGAAGCGGTGGATCCCCTATCTGCTTGGCGCGCTGCATTGGCACCCTCGATGCCGAGATTCCGTCTGATCTCGTCCATCGCCGCGTTCAGGCTCGGTGCCATCCTGGACCTGACGTCCTCGGGAAAATCGGCCGTGAGCCTGTCGCCGAGCTCGTCCAGATGCTGCGTCATGGTGCCGAGGTCTAAACCTCCCATCTCCCCGATCACCTTTTTGAGCAGCCTTTTTGAGTACTCAGGGACCACGCTTTCGAAGAACTCGTCCGACTTAGCGGCTGCCTGCAGCTGCTGCCCGGTTCTTATCAAGGCTGCCCCGTCTTTGATAGCTTTGGCGTCTGGCATCATCTGACTTACTTGTAAATCCCGTTCCCGCGCGATCGTGTTGTGGGAGTCGTCCGATCCGTCGGGCATGGACCCATCCTCCGGCGCCGCGACGCCAACCTCGGGCGCCTCCCCTGAAGCGCCCAGGGTATCGGGTTCGCGATAATGCACGATGTCCACGACGCACAGCTGTACGGTGATGGAATCTTTCTGCAGGAAACCTGATTCCCTGTCCAGCAGCGTGGCCAAGGGCATGTACTCCTCATCCCTGTAGTCTTCGCCGGTTAGGATCTTTCCGGTCAACCACCGGGTCTTGCTGGGTTGCTTCGCGTTCATCACAGCGATTCGGTAGCTGAGAATGTAGCACGCGGTAGTGTAGGCGCCGGTCTTCATGTTGACCATGGTTGCCGCTTTCCCCGGTTTGATCTTGACCTTGAAGCAGAGCTGGCCGTTGTTTGCTTTCATCACTATTTTGAGGTGCACCAAGTCCTTGCAGCGCCACTCGTTGGTGAACACACTTTGCTGCTCGATGACATCGCGAAAGATGGAGAAATTATCAATCTTCCAAGTGAAATCCATAGATGCTTGACCGTAAGGCAGATGCATGAACGTTTCGGCGTCACCCGATTGAACCCATCGGAAGAAGAACAGCAGATGCGGGAAGTTGGACACGCTGACATTCCCAATTCCGTAAGGAACGACGAATTCTTTCCTGCGCTCATAGAGGTACTGCCAAAGTGCCCCAGTGGAGTTCCACTGCGTGCCGGGCTTGTATGCGCGCAGGTGATCAATGATAATCGCCCGCGTACACTGATGGGGAAACTGAAAGCTGACGTACTGCATCGCCATGATCCGCAGCATCCGGAAGAAACACCGCCAGCTGTTCAAGAACTTTACGTCCTGGCTCACCAACTCGTGAGATTCGTCAGGCATCGAGGGCATCATCATGAACTCGGCGAGTTCCGTCGCGCCCTCCAGTTCACTATTAGCGAGCTCATCAAATACGGTAGTCAGGAGTTCCATCAAGCCGGCGATGAGCCTGCCGCCACCCATCTCGTCGATGCCCCTGGCGAACCATCCACTCCCGGGCTCGGCATTCGCGTCTGCGGGACACTGCGCCTCGTCCCAGGACAACGCGATGCCCAACAGTTTCCACAGCCTCGGTTCCCTAACACCGGGCGTACGACGCGTGCCGTCGAGCATGCCCTCGGCGTCCATCCAGTCCAGCTGGCAGCACGCCGCGAAGATAGATCGAGCCTCGTTAACGTGACAAAAGTCATCCTTCGCGGCGTACTCCCAATCCGGATACACCTTGTCGGGATCTTCCAGGGTTGGATCCCACGTGCCGTCGAACATGTCATCGCCGGGGCACTGACAACGGCAGTCCTCCACCGCGTCCTTGACGATGGAGCCGAGGTCGAGGTAATGCTCGTCGTCGGGAGCGGCTTTGAACCCGATGAGGTCAAACACCCTCGGAAAGTTTACGTTCAAGAGCGTGCTCGCGCGGCCTTTCGGCGTGAGCGGGTCGAAGTGCCACAGCGCCCGCGGCGGGGTCCACAGGCGCGGGCCCGGGGCGGCCTCGGCGGCCTCGGCCATCACCAGGGTTTCCACCGCGAGCACCAAACAGTCGTCGACCAAAAAACCAGCGGAGTCGTCGAAAACCTGAGTCAGCGGCGCAAACTCCTTCCATCCCCAGTTCTTCGACCCGAGATCGAACCTGCTCTGCGTCTCCTTGTCGATGGACTTGCTCACGTCTTTTTGGTTGATCAGGGTGAGCTTGTGGGACACGAAACAGCTCCAGTTCGCCACCGTGCTGTTGTCGAGTCTGAACAGGTCCTTCGCGAACCCTATTTGCGGGGGTGTCACCTCGAGGAAGAGAGACATGTGCGTGGGTGGGTTTCCTTGCCCGCGCGGGTACATCTTTAACCGCATGTTGTGCCCGCCCACGTTGAACTGCGGGGACTTGATGTCGAGGTCGTTCATCTTGCGCTTCTTCAGGACGTCCTTCAGCTTGTTGAACTTGTCGATGCGCCACACGAACCGGCCGACGCACTGCATGCGGCCGTTATCCGAGTTATCCTGCGGCCGTTGGCCCTTCGGCCGCTTGCCCTTGATGAACCCCACGCGGCCGTCGTCCGGGATGCCCCCCGCGACGCCCTTGACGAGCGGCGCGTGTATCGCTCTCGAGGGATCGTAACCCGGTTTGCTTCGATTCCGGCCCTCCTCCGTGGCGAGCCTCGCGCCGACGGTGGGTCCCCCCGGCCGCGCCGCCGCCGCCGCCATCTCCCGGTCGATGCACTGGCCCGGGTCCGCGTACCACGACGACGTCTTCGCCTCCGTCGCCTCCCTCAACGCGTGGAACGTCACCGTGATCGAGGTGTGCACGCCGTTCGTTCCGAGGTAGCCGCTCTCGACGAAGTCCTTCATGGGGATGAACGCCCTGGCGCCCAGCCCGCCGGGAGCGCCTCCGTCCACCGATGGGTTCTGCGACAGCCGGCCGAAGAAATCGCGGTGAACACTAGCCTTGCCGTCGACTTGGTTGTGGAGCGTCACGCGGAACAGGAGCCAACACGAGTTGTTGTTGTCCGTCGGTTGGCTCTTCTTCGTGAACGGGTCGTATCTGGCGCTCCTGCGCTCCTTCGCCGACGGCTCGGCCACCTCGAGGCATATCGACAGCTGCGAAACCTTCTCGCTCGGGTCGTTCGGGTCCCGTTTCTTCCCGCCGGCGTCCGCGGGGCCCACGTTGCTACCGGATTCAGGATCCGGGTCCGATTCGTACATCGACACTTGGAGAGGCGTCTCGTGTACGCCGCATCGAAACACGGGCGACGTCACCTTGTTCCGCTTCATCATCGGCAGGAACGAACGCACGTTGTCCGCGTGCCACGCGAACCGTCCACTCGACACCTCCTCGTGTTTACCGCGATCGTCGGGAAAGAACTGGTGGTACTCCTTGAGCGTGGAGATCTTCGCGGTGACGTGCAAGAAACCGTCGGGGTCGACTTTGGGCCGAATCGACGTCTCCTTCGCGAAATCGGACCAGCCGTGCGACTTCTTATCCTTGGTGAACCGGTGAAACGTGCTGCCGCCTGACCCGGTGGCGACATCGATGGCGACGTCGGTGTCGCTCCAGAACTTCGGGAGGTCTTCGCAGTCGCGCGACGACGCCGCCGCGACTTGGTAGTACGCGAATCTTTCAAAGAAGTGTCCGCTCTCCACCCACTCCTCCTCCCCGTTACTCCCGTCACTCACCGCGTTGAACTGCTTCATCTGCAGGTACAAGGACGTGTACCCGCGCGAGGATGTGGAGTCGCCTATCGGGTACATGAGCACGCGCGCGCGGTGTTGCACCGGGGTCAATCCGCAGGTTCGGCTGTCGGCGTCCCACGTACCGCCGAGGTTGTCCCACATCTCACCCACGTCCACGTAGTCCGTCCACATCTGTCGCCTTCCACTTCCGGCGTCCCAGTTGTCGAACGTCGATTCCCACGGTATTCTCCACGTGCAGTACCACGCGTCGCCCACCTTGGTCGACGAGGCGTGCGAATCGTTTGGAGCGTTGGGGCTGCGGGTGGTGGTGCCACGGGGGCGCTCGCGCCGCGTGGCACCCCCGTCGCGATCGGACGTGTCGCCCTCTATCGATCCGTCGGAGCACGATGCAGCGGACGTTTCGTCGTCGTCGTCCACGAGGGGCGGCGGCGAATCGTCGGTTCCGTAGTCCGAGCTATCGTCGCTGCCGTCGTTCAGCAACGACGGCGGCCCGTCGTCGCTCGCCGCATCGTCGAAATCTCCGTCGGCGTCGTCGCTGTCGCAGACGAGCGGGGGCGGTTCGTCGTCGTCCGCCGCGTTGGGCGAAACGCGCACCCGCGCCCTGCTCGATGACCGTCTCTGGGTCCCGAGGAAGCCCTGTTTCATATCGACGTAGGTGGTGGGCGTCGAGCCGTGTGCCTGGTCGACCCGAAGGCCCCGGAAGGTTCACCCACGACGGTTCGTTGGGCGCTTTCCCCGAGGGAAGGAAAACCTTTCCGAGGCGTTGGGTGACTTTTCACAGGCGACCAGTCAGCTCTTCGTCTCCCAACTCCCAAAACGCGTCAACAGGTTTGCAGTTCACATTCAATTGGAATAAGCAGATTAGCCACTGAATTAAGATCGAGGAAATGAGGAGACGTCACCGTCATCACGGCGGGAGATTTTGATCTGACAAAAAGACGTGGCGCGCACCCGTGGTTGCGGGTTCCGGCGTGCGCGATGTCGCCCACGTCGCGGTTCGAGGGCGATGGCGAGGTGGTCCTCGTCGATTCGCCGGACGGCATTTGGCCCGCGCAGGTGCGCGCCCGCCTCGCGTCCCACGCACCCGTCCCCTCCCGCATCGCGTGTGAAAACAACAACATCATTTTCCCTCCCAACCGCGCGCGCGATCTGAGCCGTCGCTGACCCTATCGCCCCGTCCCTCGATATCCCAGGCGTGTCGGCGGTCCATGCACGTGTGTCCCAAGAACGATCACGCGAAACCCGACGAGAAGTTCGTCCGCTACCTCGGATATCTTAACCCGTACGAGTTCGTCGGTTCCGCCAAGCCAGCCGCGCTCGTGGACATCGGCCCGGACTGGCGCGCGTACCCCTGGCAACGTGACATGGAGGAATACGCAAAGAGGAACGGTCGAAACGTCGACAAGCGCAAAATCGACGCGTACGCCGAGGCGATTGAGCTCGCGCGCACGGACATGGATGCGATACATCGCAAGTTCGACAAGTGGGAGAGGGCGAAGGCCAATTCCAACAATCAGAAAACCGCCGCCGCGCCCAAGGCGCCA
>Ga0315315_10005513_pt1 | contig 11681 bp, 22 predicted proteins | sample M140m3416metaG_FD_203699 | JGI IMG/M metagenome (GOLD analysis project Ga0315315, IMG submission 203699) | Ammonia-oxidizing marine archaeal communities from Monterey Bay, California, United States - M1 40m 3416 | ecosystem: Environmental > Aquatic > Marine > Intertidal zone | place: USA... | reverse complement strand
AGTCATATAAACTATTCACTATATTCTAAGTCGAATTCTACAGCAATAGCCATATTTGAGTTAAATTTTTTCCATGGTAAAACTTCATCTTCTTTCTGTATATATATCATATACTCCCCATGCTGTGGTTCTAAGATATCAGAAATAGTATGTCCTCCATATACGTTTTGACCTACTGCATAATGCATAGCCTCGTTTTTGTAATCGGAACCTATACTTATTTTTCTTATTTTATTAACCATCTTAATCTACTTTACTTAATTCCGCTTCAAGTTGAGGTTTTTCAATTTCCTTATACTCTCCAGTTTCTACATTAATATTTATAGATCCGTATTCTTTTTCTAGGTCGTGTTTAAATTTTTCTACCTCCATGTTAATCTCACCAAATTGATGCAACAGTCCATGCTTCTGAGCTTCTAAATAACCAACTTGATTTAATATTTCATTTAATTTTGTTTGTTGTTCTTGGACAACTTTTAATTGCTCTGATTTTATTTTTTTCATTTTATTTTATTTAATTTATATTAGAATTTCCTATCATTACCAAAGAGCTACAACATCATCAAAAGTTCCAGCAGATATGTTTGTTACTGTTAGCACTGAAAATGGTAATATTGTTCCGGCTTTCACACCTTTAAATTGTGTTTGCTTTGTTACTCCAGTGAAAATATCATTAGAAGCTTCCATTATTACAGTTATGTCCATGTCAGCTGCAATATATAAAGCCGCTGGAGGACCTGGGTTTACATAATTGTTTTTCCCATAAGTATAACTATATTGTGTTTTTTCTTTGAAGTACCCAATATCTGTTTTTGGTCCAGGTTTTATAGTTAAAGGATCTCCATAGGCCCAAGCTATTGGTGTTACTATATCAACTGCGTTGATAATTAAAGTTCCGGTATTGTTCCCGCATTCAGCATCAACACTAACTATATCCCCTGGTACGTATCCAAACCCTTGGTTATTTACAGCAGCATTTCCAATTACACCATTTGCCATATTTACTGTCAAATCTACAGTTAAGCCGCTACCACTACCACCTTGTGTTCTTACATCTGTAGCTCCATCAGCACAATAATACTCAAGACCTGCACTTCTTATATTTAAAGAGTATGGAGGTGGGTCTATAATACCATATTGCGCTTCTAAGGCACTTAGAGCATATGCATCATGTGCAAATACTCTAGGTTCTTTGTACATCGTTCCTATTAAACTCATTGTTTGTTTTTATTTTTATTTATAAATACTTTTTCAGCTCCTCTAGAGCCAAAGTAAGCTACATATACTGTTACTAATAATGTTTGTAATAAATCGATCCAAGCAGCTTTCATGTCAAACAATAACTGTATAGAGTCAAATACTATAAATAAAGTCATACATACTGTTAGGTATATTAAAGCTAACGGTCTTGTATTTTTGCTTAACCAAGAATCAGATTGCATATCATATTGCCATCTTTCAGAAACACTATTCATCTCTGCAATGTCTTGATCAATCATTTTCAAAACTAAATCTTTATCTACAGGATCCATTTCTTCATCTTGAGATATCAAGTTTTTTACAACTCCATAAACCCCATTGCTTGGAAGAACGTCTCCAATAGTATCTAAAATTTTAGGACCTTTTTCTTTTAAAAATATCCCAACTTTAGTTTCTTTAAACTTCTTTCTTGGTTTCTTCTGTTTGCTCATTATTAGCATTTTTATAAGGAAATGCTTTGTTTAAAGCTTCTTTCCTTTTACCACAACCACATGGTTTCTTTGTAACTTTACTTACTGTATCTACTACTTTTTTTATTCCAGTTGCAGTGGTTATTTTTTCGATTGTATCTCCCAATCCTTTTGATTCATTTGATTCCATTATATTTTTTTTTATTCTCCTTCTTTAAATGCTAAGAAAAACTCTCTTAATCCTACTCCTAGTGCCATGCCAGAATACATTAGATGATTTTCAATCAATAATGCTATACCAATAGCTACACACATTCCCGTTCTAAACAACGGTGAGTTAATTACTATTTTTATCTTATCCATTTTGCTAACTGTTTAATTTTTCTTCAAAAGCTTTTCTTCTTGAACTACCTTTGTTTGGTCTATAAAGCTCCATTTTTTTTAAATCTTGCACTGTGCTTGCCGCTTTTTGCATGTCATTATACCTTGGTGAGTTAATCTGTGTTTTCGGAAACGGTGATTGACCTAGCATTATTTGTTGACCAGGAGTTAATTTTTCTACTAGATTTTTATGATGTGCCATTATTTATCTGATTTAGTTTTACAAGACATTGTTTTGGCTTTTCTTTCTACGCAAGCCATGATACGTTCTTTACTTCCTTCACCTTTATATCGATCTATCATTCGCCTTGCAGCAATAACATGATCGCAATCAGGAACTGGAAAAGATCGGTCAGGTCCACAGAAAGCACTAGCTTTCATTTTTTTTCTTTGTTCTGATGATAATCTAGCCATAATTATTTATTTATGTAAAGGACCAGACTTAGTATTCTTATAAGGAAAGTTTTTGTTAAACCAATCTTTTCGATAGTCACAATTACATCCTCCTGGAATTTTATCTGCTAATTTTTTAATACCTGTTCTGGTAGTAAATTTTTCAATAGTGTCACCTAGTCCTTTTGATTTCATAATATTATTTTATGCGCGACTACCCATATGTTTCAAAACCTTAGTTCTAGAATGTCTGTGATATGCGTCATCGTGAGCATCGTCTTTTAAAGCGTGAGCGTGATCAAAATCATTCTTAGCCCATGACTTATGCCCATGTTCTAAATCATACCTTCCGTCAGCACCCAGTTTTTTTTCATGCGAATAGTCGTCCATAGACGCTTCCTTGTCTTCGTATTTATCCATTTTTATACTTGTCTTTGTCGCCATTTTTTTCACTTGGCTTTGATTTCTTACTTGTTGACTTCCCTCCGCTATGTGCTTTTACAGCTCGTTGTGCTGCTTTAAGATTTGCTTGTAAGAATTTCCCAATCCCGCCAATAAGTTTCTCGTTGCCGCCTTTTTCACCGCCTGTAGGACCACCTTTTTCACCTGGATCTCCATCATATCCACCAGCTCTTTTCGGGGCGTCACTGCGAAATTGATCAACACTAGTAATAGCCGGTATTCCAACTGGTGTATTTGGAGTTGGTGTTGGTGTGTCTAATCTAGTTGCTGGAGATGGAGTAATAACTGCTCCTTTTGCTACATTCATAGCTTCTGCCCCACCCATAATTGCTTCAACACCTTTCATTGCTGATGTTGTTGTTCTTGCTGTTTTTGCCATAATTTTTAAATTATATGTTTTTGTATTCTTCTGTCGCATCAAATGATGGACATGCTTTGTTTGCAAAATCCCTATGCGAGTGAATTACCGCATTTGGATACATTGCTTTTAGTGTTCGAAGAACACATAATAATGCTTCTTCTTGTTCAAATGTTCTTGTGTCTGCTGGTGTTTTCCCGTCTTCTTCGACTCCACCCGCATAACAAACTCCTATCGAGTTTCTATTATATCCTTTACAATGAGCACCCATTTTTGCTATATCTCTACCTTTGTGAATTCTCCCAAAAATATCTATATAAAAATGATACCCTATATCGGACCACCCTCTACCTTCTACGTGCCATTTCCTGATAGTATCAACTGATACATCTTGACCATCACGCGTAGCTGAGCAGTGTACTATAATTTTATTTATTTGCCTCATTGTTACCTTTCTTTAGTAAATACCATTTATGTAAGGTGTAACCTAAAGTAGCTCCTAAAAGTAATATCTTTAATGTTGGCTCCATCCAGTCACAACAACTAGCAGCAAACGCTCCCGTGTTTACAGCATATAGTTTAACACTATCAGCAAGTTCCACTTTAACCTTTGTTGGCGTTCAGCACTGCATTACCTTTATAAGGTATAGCATCTGCTACACATACTGATTTAACTGCTGTGTTGTTAGCAACCATTTGTCTTTTTCCTAAAACCTTTTTAGCAGGTATTGGATTAGGCCTTCCAGCCGGTGTTTGTTTATATCCTTGTTTTGGCATAATATTTATTTAAGCGTAGTCTTGTGTGTTTTCATCATGTGAGATGTACGGGTTAGCAATGTTAGAAACTCCTTGACTCCAGTTGTTTCCGTCACTAGAAGAGGGTGACATTGTAGATAAAGATTTTCCATTGACATTGGTAATTTCATTACCCAAACCAACTCCATCTTTGTTATTACCTCCAACACCTGGTGCAGCGCTAACGTTTCCAGGAATAGTGTTATTCACTGTTGGATCTATTTTCCCTGTATTAGGATCTACTTTTCTAGGATCTTTTCCAACTAGAGATTCCATTCCAGCTGAAGTTCCCATTCCTACTAAACCACCTAAGCCTTCTTCGCCTCCAAGCATAGATGATCCAATTCCATGAACTACATCATATACTTGCCACGCGGTTTTCGCTTCATCATCTGTCATTGCCATATTATCTTGTTTTATCTTTATTTAAATAAGTTATGGAAGTGGATAATACTTTATCACTATAGCTAGATCTCTTCATAATTGAATTAGATCTAGTAGTTTCAGGAATATCCTCTTCCCCTAACATTATACGGTACATTCTCGCGATCAACTGTTTACACTTGAAAGAAACTTTATATATATGGTACTTCTGAGTGGTGCGGTTTCTTTGGCGCCATACCACTATCCATCCCTCTTTAAGTAACCTGTTCCAGCGTCTGTTGTCCCAGCTGTATGCGTGTGTACCGGTTTTAAAATCTTGTTTAGTAAACAGATCTACAGCATCTAAGTATATTAAGAGCTCTAGGTCTGCTTCTTTAAGATCACTTGTCTTTGCCGCCCATTTACGTATTATTCTATAATGTTTTAACAAATTCAAGTCTTTAAGATCAGAAGATGTTAATTTTCTCATAATACTATAACGATATCACCTTCTTGTATGATTTTGTACACCGTGTCTTCTACTTCTATATTAAATCCAGCATGTCTATCAAAGTATACATCGTCTCCAGGTTCTACAGCATTAACGTCATTACCTGGTAATACTATAACTCCTTTTCTGTATCGTATATCTTCTCTTTGCTTTTCCCCTAGTATTAGGCCTCCTTCAGTTGAGGTAGTGGATTCTTTGTATTCTTTTATTACTATATTTTTACCTACCGCTTTCATTTGCTCTTAAATTATTAATTACACAATCAGTCGATAATATAGTGATAGCTACTGAAGCCGCGTTTAATAACGCACTTTTTGTTACTAGTAAAGGATCTATTATTCCGGACTTTACCATACTTACTTTTTTACCTGTAACCACATCCACTCCTTCACCCTCTTCCATTATTGCTGGGAGAGTTGTAATACCAGCGTTTTCTAGTATAGTTTGAAATGGAGCTTTAATCGCTTCTGCTAGTATAGCTTCTCCCTTGTTTTCAAGGTCTAATACTGCAACTGCATTCATCAAAGCTATTCCACCGCCAGGAACTATACCTTCTTTAATCGCGGCTTTTGTAGCGCAAATAGCATCTTCAACCCTATCTCTTTTCTCTTGTAACTCAACTTCTGAATTTGCTCCAACTTTAACTTTAGCTACTTTAGCAGAAACTCTTGCTACACGCTTTTCAAGTTGGGTAACTAATCCTGGGTGTTTTGCTTTTTTGATTTTATCTTGTAGTTCTTCAATTAACATTTCAGCTTCTTCATTCTCTTCTGAGTTCAATTGAATTATAGTCTCATGAGAACTAGTTGTTATCTTCTTGCAAGAACCTAAATGCCCAGGTTCAATTAAATCCATATCGTCACCTAGCTCTTCATTAATCACTGTTGCTCCTGTTAACAAAGCAAGATCATCCAATGTATCTCTTTTGCTTACTCCGTATACTGGCGCATCAATGATATTAATATTTAAATTTCCTTTCACTTTGTTCATAGCTAAAGATGAAGTCACTTGTTCATCTGCATCACCTATGATTAGCAGTGGTCTTTTATTTTGAAGATCTTTAATTACGTACTCCAACACTTTTTGTATTTTACGTATATTATCAATCTTACTTTCAACAATCAATATAAGTGGGTTTATCAATTCTGATGTTCCATTCTTACTGTCTGTTATGAAGTGACTATTCTTAAGTCCTCTATTGTATTGTATCCCTTCAACTACTTCTACAATCGTTTCAGGATCGTCATTAGTTTCCATCATTACCACACCTGTCTTATTAACAGACTTAAAAGCACTAGCTATGATATCTCCTAGCTCTGTATCGTTGTTAGCGGATATAGAAGCTACTTGGTTTATTTTGTTACCTGTAACTTTTTTAGATATTTTCTCTAAATAAGCAACTACTTTTTTTACGCCTACGTTTATACTGTCTTTGATCTCTCGCGGAGATTCCGATTTTATCGCACTTCTAGCCTCTTCTAATATAGCTTGCGCTAAAACCGTGGCAGTAGTAGTTCCATCTCCAGCTTCCTTAACTGTTTTACGAGCGGCTTCTTTTAATAGTTTAGATCCCATGTTTTCTACTGGATCTAATAATATAACTGTATTAGCTACTGTTACACCATCTTTTGTTATTTGAGGATTTCCATTACTATCTTCTAAGATAACACATTGGCCGCTAGCTCCAAGAGTGGAACTAACAGCTTTTGTGAGTTTGCTTATTCCTTCAAATATTTTGTTTCTAGCATCTGAACCGAAGTTCAAGTGCTTTACTATTGTTTCATTTTGCATTTAATTAAATTTAAATAAGTGTATTAAAAGGTTTTTATTACTTTTGGTCCATTAGAAAATTCTACTTTTTTAGTGTAGTGAGCAACCGAGCTATCTATAGCTTGTTCGGCTCCTTCAACTGTTTCTCTTCTGGTTACATCCACCCAGCTTTCTTTATCAGGATGTTTGTATTCGGTTTGATAATAGCCATTAGGTAACTGTGTTATTCTCCAATTAGCCTTATCAGCGATATGTTTCCATAGTGTTATGGTTGCATCATCGGTTTGTGTTGTGCGAGTTGTTACTGCACGGGTCATGTAAAAAGTCATGGTTGTTTATTTTTTGGTTTGTATTAGGTATTCCCCGATTTCTCGGGGAATTATTTATCATCCAGGAGCTGAAGTACAGCCAGCGCTTGTACAATTAACTATTCCTGAAGTTGTTATTGTTATTATTCCAGCGGTTATTCCAGCTGTTTGTGCTATGTTAGACATTATGCTTTGACTACTACCATCCGAGAATGTTTGTTCGCATCCATATTCCGCGTTAAAGCCATTAGCTAATTCATAACAACATCCACATCCACTTCCTCCGTCAGCTGATGAATCATAAGCGGCTATAAAAGCAGGAGGTGAAGTTGGATCTACAAAGTTGTCAGGGTTAACATATAGATCAAACAATATGCCTGGGCATGTAGCACAAACCGCATCACATATTTCATATTTATATGTTCCACAACATACACAATCCTCTTGAGCCGCGTTGTTTGCTACGTTTGAAGAAAACACTGTTGACATGTTTAAAGTTGTAGTTGCATCTTGCTCAACTCCAGGTTCAGGACTATAACTGTTTCTTAATCTAATATTAATACAAACGTTATTACCCGCAAGATCTACAGCTTGATATACCACACCTTCTTCAGTTGCGTTACCTAACGCTGGTAAACCGCCAAATGTAGGTAATCCAGCTGAATCACAGTAACCTGCTTCAGTAGCATTGTTCCATTCTGCACTACATAATCTCCAGTCGTATTCCACTGATGTGTCACAATCAGGATCAGTGGCGCAATCAGGAGAACATGCTACCACGCTATATGGTGTCACTCCAGCAGAGGCGCTACATTGTGGATTGTCTGCACATATAAATGGTCCGCCATCAACTAACTTATATTTAATACAAGCAGGAGCAGCAATACCTTCAAAAGCAGAACCCGAGAAGTCTATAACTACCGGTGAACCACCGTCACATAAAGAATATTCATATATGTTAGGATTAGCACAACATACACAATCGAAAGGATCTTCCCAAACTTGACTTATAGCTCCTAAAGCAACAGCTGTTCCAGGAGTTAATGTTGTTTGAATGTTTTGATAACAAACTCCATTTATCAACAATGTTTGAGTAGAGTTATACGCGTCAATTCCAGGAGTTAGTGTTTCAGTTGTATAAACTGGATCAACACCTACACATGGAAATAGTTCGTAATATGTAGTGCATTCAGGGTCACTAACACAATCTGAGTCACAAGTAACCCATGGTCCAGCATCAGCAACACCGTCAGTGCAATCAACAAATTCTACACATACTGGATCTACACCACCAGAACCTTTCTTAAGACAAGCAGGAGGATTTTCTCTACCACCTGGTAATCCATCAACGTCAATAAAGTAATATACTTCAGGATCACTGCCACATACTTTATATCTTCTAATACCAGTAGCACAACATGCACAATCAGAACCTGGGTATTCATGTTCTACACCACCAATAGACAATACAGTTGGAGTACCAGATTCAAACGACACTTCCCAACATCCATCAGCTAAATCACCAGTTCCATCTACATCTATAGTGTTACCGTTATATATTGCTAAGTCTAAAGTAGTGTAAACTGCAGCTCCACCTTCACACGGTGATAACTTATAAGTATTACTTGCACCTTCTAAACAATTAGCATTGTTACATTCTTCAGCTCCTAAATCTACTAAGCTAGCAACGTTAGGGGTGATAAGTGCTGGATTTAATGGAACAGAGCCACCGTAAGTATAACAGCAAGCGTCTCCTGTGTTCATTGTTATCAAAGCACCATTAGTAAGTTCAGTTGTAGAATATATAATGTCATCCATCGCTGTACATGTAGATAAAGGTGTAGAAATAACACATTTATTATACGTATGCATAAAATCAGCAGGATCACAACAGTTGTTACATGTTTGTCCAGTAGGTATTGGATTCCATATATCTACAAAAAAGCAGTTACTTGTCGAACCATTTACTAATTCACCGTTGTTAGTGAGTGAAACTATAAACCCAACAAATGAAGCAAAATCTGATTTACATGTAGTAAGCCAGTTTTCGCTGTTAGGGTCAGGTGTACAGTTACCTTCCGCGTCACAGACAATAGGCCTTAACACGTACGTCACTGGACAACCGTCACCGCCAGAGTCTCCACAAAAATCACATATACCCTGAATGGTTATGAGACGTGTAGAATTTTTATTTTTCGTCTCCGATACTACAATTAACTCCGATCCATCGGGGTTTGTAACTTTCGGATATGTATATATTATAGCCATGATTTATATTCCAAATGTTTTCTTGTTAAGATTTCTAAACAACTTATCTCTATCGCCTTTATCTAATTCTTCTTGAGATACTTTGTTTTTAGGAGTTGTAACAGGTTTTGGTTGACTTCCTTTTCCACCAGATGGTGTATAACTAGCCATACCGCTAGCACCTACGTTATATTGTCCAATAGGATTATTAGCATATACTTCTTGTCCAGCTTCTTTTACCTTTTGTTTTTGATAAGGACTTAAACTAGGGTCATCAAAATGTTGTTCAATTCCCGAGTTCGCATCACTCTTTCCAGTGCCTGACCAATCTTTTCGCTTAGTATAATCATCATATTCACTTGCACCTATTCCACCTGAACTAGCAGAAGTATTAGTATCTGTGCTAGTATCTTTAGTTGGTGTAGAAGTGTTCAAAGCAGTTTGTGAGTCTTTAAGGTTAGTTTTATTAACCGTGTTTTTCATAGCCGTGTTCTGCCTAGTATCAGTTGCCTGCTTAATAGGTACTTCCGTTCCAAGATCTGCAGTAGATGTAATACCTGGATCATCAGGTAGGTTAGCATCTATTTTTATTTCTTTTTCAGGTTTATCAAGCACAGCTCTGTTTTGATAATGCCCTGTATCGTCAAATTTGTGGTGAATGCCTGGTGCAGTTTCTTTATAACCCGCTTTTTTTAGTTGTTCAGGACTTGATTCTTCTTTTGAAAGGACAGAAGTTCCACTAGGGTGAGATGAGAAAGAGTGCTTTACATCTGTCATTTCCCCAGCAGCTTTATTCTTAGCCATCAAGTCTGTATATTGCTTTATATTAGCATTCTTCTTAACTTTTTGTTGAGCTTGAGTTTCAGCTGTCTGTCTATCCATATCTGCATCGAAAGCGTTTCTCTCTCTTCTAGTCATTGCTTGACCAGCATCCATTTTAGTTTGAGCCGATGCTAATACCTTTGCTTTTCGCTTATCTCTATTTAATCTACTCATATCTTAAATATAACGGCCGCCAGTGTACTCACCTAGACCTTTAATTCCTTTATCTGTAGTAGAATCGAAGTTAATACTTCTTCCACCCATGTGTTTTAGCACTTTTCCCATCGCGTGGTAGCGATTTGAAGCACCATCTTCTCTATATGACATTTGAGCGTCAGATCCATACTTGTGTCCGTGGTCTTTTTTCTCCATTGCCTCTGATTCGTGGCGTCTATCTGCCATACTTTGCTTTTTTGAGGACTCTTTGCCGTCTTTCATGCCCAAAGTCTCGTCTAATCGGTCATTATATCCTTGTCCCATAGCTATTTTGTGTTGATTTTTGTAATATTTTTTTGTTAACGCGTATAATTCTAGTTATTCACACATTTTTTTACATATTTACCTAAATGTACCGGTACATATGGAGAGAACACCCACAAAAAGGACGTTAGAAATATAGAACTTAGGGGCTACCCCCTCCCCCTGGGATTTTTTCTCTCCAGCCTTTTTGGTTTTCATTTTAGGGCCCCACCTTTTACCCCCTCGTTTTGGCCCCAGACCCCACGCATCGCATCCCTCCAGGCCCCCTGTACCCAGCCCCCACCCCCGCCCGCATTTACAATCTTTATACAATGTCACTTAGATAATATAATATGAATAACAATAATAATAATAACAAAACAAGGTTCGGATTAACAGGATGTATGATCGTTGTCTTCACAACCTTGAAGCTAACTGGTCTTATCGACTGGTCATGGGTATGGATAACATCTCCATTCTGGATCTCTGCTAGCATTAACATCTGCTTATGGTTAACACTTAATCTAATAATTAAACTTAAAAAATAAACAATATGAATATCTTAATCGCAATCTGTATTACTCTTTCATCAGCGTTCGCTGTAGCTCTCATCGCAACCTGTGTTGCAGCCCTTATCCTTAAGATCTTTGGGATCTAAGCTTTGAGGTAACCAATCCCATCCAGCCCAACACCCTGCTAGCTCCGGTTAGCGGGGCATCCCAGGTGTAAACCAATACTAAACAATATGAATAAATTCTCAATAGACCAACTCCGAGCTGATGTTGACAATTACATCAGAGAGATCATGTGTGGTACATTCTACCACTTCGAAACCCAAACTGCAATGGATGAAACAATAAACTTCCTTATCGCTTCCTTGATCGGAAATGCTGAATACGAATTCCTTAATGCACACCGCTTCGCAGTAGTTGAATTCATCCCTGTGAGCCAGGATACTCAGCTCATCCTGAGACTTTCATAAAGGATCTAATATCCCTATGATTTCTCCGCATATTATATCCCTTAATATCCTATGAAATACAAACTAAAAACGACCTCAACAAGATAATATAATATAACTAATAAAATAAATAATATGAATACTATAATCAAAAAAAGATTTGTGATCTCAAACTCACTAC
>Ga0315315_10005511_pt1 | contig 11682 bp, 14 predicted proteins | sample M140m3416metaG_FD_203699 | JGI IMG/M metagenome (GOLD analysis project Ga0315315, IMG submission 203699) | Ammonia-oxidizing marine archaeal communities from Monterey Bay, California, United States - M1 40m 3416 | ecosystem: Environmental > Aquatic > Marine > Intertidal zone | place: USA... | reverse complement strand
AAGAACTGTCATTTCTTTTTTTTATTTTTATATCTTAATTTTTTTCTTTTTATTAAATTTTTTTTCAGCGAATTTGCACGAAATTTAAGCAAAGAATCTTTTTTTTCAAAAGATCTCATATTAAAATTAATTTTTATCTGGATTTGTTAAATCCTCAAGCGTAATAGGCCTATCTATATCGTGCATTTGTTTTTCTACAGCCGACTTAGGATTATTGTTGGATTTTTTTGCTCTTCTTTGTTCAATTCGAGCTTTGCGCTTAGCCTCTTTTTTCATCGCTTTGTCACCGCGAGTGGATTTATAATCATAGTGAATTCCCATATAAAGCGCTCCTTCATTAAATATTAGTTTTACTTCTTGAACTCATTTTATGCAAGTATCTTGATCTCATTATTTTGATAATTATAAACAATAGGGACAAAATTACGGCAACTATCACATCCTGAAAAGGAGAAGCTTCGGGAAAGCCGTAATTCCACAAAATCACTAAAATTAACCAAACAATCCAATTAAATTTTTCAACCATTAATTTCACAACCTTTCTCTACAATACTTATATTTAAATTAATCATTAAAAATCTTTTTTTTTATCGTTATTGAAATTAAAATTAATATTATAAATAATAATATTGGTAAAAAAATCTCTTTACTCATTAGTAAACTAAAAAAACTAAAATTTTCTGCTTGCTTTATATATTCGTTTAATCCTGCGCCAATAGTATTCCAAATAAAGAACATTGGAATAAATCCAAAAAAACTTGCTAAAAAATAATTCATCTTTTTTATTTTAAAAATTACAGGTAAAACATTTTGCAAGCCAAACGGTATTCCTAGTCCTCCAGTCAGTCTAAATGCTAGAAAATAATTAAATTCATTTTTTTTAAAAAAATTTACATATTTATAAAATTTCTTTTTTAACAGATTATTGATTAAATCTTTAAAAAAAAATTCTGCTATCATGTAAAGTAAGAGAGCGCCTATAGAGATTGAAAAGACAGAAACTAAAGTTCCAACCCATTTACCAAATAAAATTCCTGAGATTAATAGAAGCGGTGATCCAAACCCTAGCAAAGATATCCAAATTATACAAAATAAAAAAAAAATGAAAAGATTTATAAAAAAATTTTTACTATTAATGTTCTCTAATTTTATTTGTAATTCCTTATAATACCCAAAATCGTCTAATCTTGTTAAATCTACAAAAACAAATATAAAATAGAGAAATATAAATAACATCAATAGATAAGATATACCTAAAAATAGTTTAAGACCTTTGCTCATAATTTACCTGTACAATAGACAGTAATTAAAATATATACCTTTAAATATTTATGAAAAGAACTTATCAACCAAGTAATCTTGTAAGAAAAAGAAGGCATGGTTTCAGGGCAAGAATGGCAACCAAAACTGGAAGGCAACTGATCGCCAGAAGAAGAGCCAAAGGCAGAAAAACAATATCTACGTGATTTAAAATGGTTAAGCTTGAAAGTTTAAAAAAAAGCAACCAATTCAAAAAAGTATTAAAAGAAAAAAAAATACATTCAGAGTATTTTTCAATATTTGCAGCAGATAATTTTTATAAACCTAAAAATAAAACAAGTTTACTTATAAGTTTTGTAATGAAAAAAAAAATTGGTAATGCTGTTAAAAGAAACAAAATAAGAAGAAAATTAAAAGCCATTGTTCATAAATTGCTGAAAAAAAGAGGTGCAATTAGTAGAGATTATACTTATATAGTTTTTGGAAAATCAAATGCTTATGCAGAAAAACAAAATGTTCTTATGCCGGCAATGATTAATTGTTTTAAAAAATTAAGTAAATGACTAGACTAATTATACTTTTAAATATTTATATAATAAAATTTTATCAATATTTTATTTCACCCTTGTTTGGAACAAGATGTAGATATCTTCCTACTTGTTCTGAATACTATATAGAGTCTCTAAAATCTTACGGAATAGTTAGAGGTTCTATCATGGGTATAAAAAGGATATTTAGATGCCATCCTTTTAAAATTTTAGGAGGAGGGTCTGGTTTAGACTTAGTGCCAAATAAAAAAGACTCAACTAAGGAAAAATTAAATGGATAATAAAAATGTTTTTATAGCTATAGCTTTATCAATGTCTGTTTTGCTTTTTTGGGCAGCTTTTTTTGAAACTCCTAAACCTAATGAAAATCGTGCTGCTCAAGAACAAAAGCAAACAAGTGAAAATATTATAACCCCAAGTATTAATGAGTCCTTAAAAATAAATGCTGTCTCAAGAGAAGACTCTATAATTAATTCTGAAAGAGTTAAAATTGAAAACGATAGTATTATTGGATCTATGTCGTTAGAAGGAGGGCTTATAGACGATATTTCTTTCAAAAAACATAAACAAAACTTAGAAAACAATTTAAATGTTGAGTTTTTAAACCCCGCACAAACTGAAGATGGTTTTTATATTGAAACTGGATGGACAAGTATTGGAAATAAAATAAAAGTTCCTTCAAAAAAATCAATGTGGAAAGTTAAAGGAAACAAAATTTTAAAGAATACTCAGCCTGTAATTTTAGAATGGGACAATGATGAAGGAATTATATTTAAAAAAAGAATTGAACTAGATGAAAAATATTTATTTAGAATTACTCAAGAGATTCAAAATAATACAAGTCAACCAATTGAATTATATCCATACGCACAAATAACTAGAAACAAAATACCTGATGATATTCAAAATTTTTATATTTCTCACGAGGGATTTATTGGAGTTTTTGATGAAGAGCTTAAAGAAGATGACTATGACGATATAGAGGAAAATAAAATTATTAGAGAAGCCAACGAAGGGTGGTTTGGCATTACAGATAAATATTGGATTACTGCTATAGTTCCAAAAAAAGGAGAAAATTTTAAATCAACCTTCTTATATAAAGAGGCTTTTAAAGCTAACTATATACTAAATAATCCCACTAAAGTTAATCCATCCTCTAATAATTTTAATGACGTAAGAATATTTGTTGCCGCAAAAGAAGTTAATACGATTGATTCATATGCAGCTAATCAAAACATAGATAAGTTTGACTTAACAATTGATTGGGGTTGGTTTTATTTTTTTACAAAACCTCTTTTTTTTGTAATCGATTATTTATTTAAATATTCTGGAAATTTTGGAATAGCCATAGTTATAATCACAATTGGAATAAGATTGATTTTCTTTCCATTAGCAAACTACTCATTTAGATCTATGGCAAAAATGAAGGCTGTTCAGCCAGAAATGACAAGACTGAAAGAATTACATAAAGAAGACAAAGTGAAACTTCAACAGGAAATGATGGCTTTATACAGAAAAGAAAAGATAAATCCTGCATCTGGGTGCCTGCCAATTTTAATACAGATTCCATTCTTTTTTGCTATTTATAAAATGCTATTCATATCTTTAGAAATGAGACATCAGCCTTTTTTTGGTTGGATTAAAGATTTATCTGATAAAGATCCTACATCTATTTTTAATTTATTTGGTTTGATACCTTGGGATCCACCAAGTTTTTTAGTTATAGGTATTTGGCCAATATTAATGGGAGCTTCGATGTGGGTTCAACAAAAACTTAACCCCGCTCCTGCAGACCCAATTCAAGCAAAAATATTTGCGTTCTTTCCAATTTTTTTGACTATTATATTGGCATCCTTCCCATCAGGTTTAGTAGTTTATTGGACTGTTAATAATATTTTAACTATTGCACAACAATGGGTGATAATGAAACAGACAAAAGTTAAAACACATTAAATGTCAAAAGAAATTTCTTTAGATGAAATAAAAAAATTTTGGCCTGAAAAAGCTCCTGATATTAACACTGTTCAAAAATATGTATCAAAATATGAAAAAGAAAAAATTGTTATTAAATACGGAGGAAATGTTCTAATTGATAGAAATGTATTTGATAATTTTATTTCTGACATAAACGTACTCAATAAATTAGGCCTTTCTATAATTGTGGTTCACGGTGGTGGTCCGAGAATTAAAAGAGAATTAGATAAAAAAAAAATTATTTCAAAATTTATCAATGGATTAAGAGTAACTGATAAAAAAATAATAGATACTGTCGAAGAAGTTCTGATAGATTTTAACGAAGATATAGTAAACTCCCTAAAAAAATTAGGTTCTGAAACAGCCTCCTTTCACTCAAAGAATAATAATATAATTGAGGTTGAGCCTGAAAGAGAAGAATTAGGTTTCGTAGGAATACCAAAAAAGATAAATTTAAGTTTAATTGAAGATGCTTTAAATAAAAACAGAATTCCAATTATTGCTCCGTTAGGCCTAGATAAAAATAATCAAACTTTTAATATTAATGGTGATACAGCTGCGAGTGCTATAGCTAAAAAACTTAAATCTAGAAGACTTATATTAATGACAAACGTAGAGGGTGTTTATGATGATAAAAAAACTCTTATTTCCGAGATTAAACCTTTTGATATTGAGAATTTAATTAAATGGAAAATAGTTGAGGGAGGAATGATTCCCAAAATAGAAAATTGCGTAGATGCAGTTAAAAATGGAGTTAGAGGTGTAGTAATTCTTGATGGAAGAAAACCTCATTCAATACTGCATGAAATTTTTTCTGATACTGGATCTGGTACACTGATTAGAAAATGAATAATTTTAACAACATCAAATATTGGTTATTTGACTTAGATAATACTTTGTATGATGGCGCTACTAAAGTTTTTGACCAAGTTGATAAGAAAATGACAAAATTTATTTCTGAAAAACTTAATGTAGATTCTAAAGAAGCTAGGAAAATTCAAAAAAGCTATTTTCAAGAGTATAACACAACATTAAATGGAATGATTAAACATCATAAAATTGACGCGGATGAATTTCTAGAATTTGTTCATGATGTAGATCTTAATTTTTTAAGCAAGGATAAAATTCTTGAAGATGAAATAAAAAAATTAAATGGTAAAAAGATTATATTTACTAACGGCTCTAGAGCTCATGCTGAAAATGTAACTAGAAGAATTGGTATAGATAAGCTTTTTGATGGAATATTTGATATAAGAGACTCCGAATTTATTCCAAAGCCCTCAAAAGAACCATATAAAAAATTAGTAGAAGATTACAAAATTGAGCCACAATATTGTATATTCTTTGAAGATATAGCAAGAAATTTGAAACCGGCATATGAAATGGGAATGAAAACTGTTTGGATAAAAAACGATGAACCTTGGGCAGCAAAGTTTTCAGATGCTGATTTCGTAAACTATAAAGCAGATAAACTCGCAAGTTTTTTAAAGGAGATTAATGAAAGTAAATGAACTTGAACAAATAATAGATGAAGCCTTTGAGGCAAAACAAAATATATCTGATAAATCAGATAAAAAAATTTTAGATGCAATTAAAGAAACTATAGAACTTACGGACAAAGGCAGTGTAAGAGTGGCTGAGAAAAAAGCTGGGCGATGGTCTGTAAATCAATGGGTTAAAAAAGCTATTCTGTTAAGTTTCAGAATAAATAAAATGACGATGTCTAAAGGTCCGTACACAACATGGTACGACAAAGTTCAAGGTAAATCTGTTTCTTGGAATGAAGATGATTGGAAAAAAGCAGGATATAGGCACGTACCGAATGGAGTTGTAAGAAAAGGATCTTTTATAGGCAAAGGCGTAGTTTTGATGCCTTGTTTTGTTAATCTTGGTGCTTATGTCGATGAAGGAACTATGATTGATACTTGGGCATCCGTCGGATCTTGTGCGCAAGTTGGTAAAAATTGTCATGTTTCAGGCGGTGCTGGAATTGGAGGAGTGCTAGAACCGCTTCAAGCTGGCCCAGTGATTATAGAAGATAACTGTTTTATTGGCGCGCGATCAGAAATAGCTGAAGGAGTGTTGGTTCAGGAAGGAGCTGTAATTTCTATGGGTGTTTACATTGGGGCTTCAACAAAAATAATTGATAGAACTACAGGAGAAATTACATATGGCAAAGTTCCAGCATACTCAGTGGTTGTTCCTGGATCAATTCCTAATAAAAAAAACCCTGATGGACCATCTTTATATTGTGCCGTGATTGTTAAAAAAGTTGACGAAAAAACTAGAAGCAAAACTTCTATTAATGATTTATTAAGAGATTAATGCCAAGTATTGACGAATTAAAATTAGCTAAAGAGCTTATTAGTTTTCCAAGTGTCACACCCAAAGATGCTGGAGCAATAAATTTTTTAAGTAAAAGACTTAGATCTTTAGGTTTTAGATGTAAAATTTTAGAATTTAAGGACAAAAACAGCAAACCTATTAAAAATTTGTATGCTAGACTCGGAACAAAACAACCTAATCTTTGTTACGCTGGTCATACCGATGTGGTACCACCAGGTAATACAAAAGACTGGACGGTAAACCCCTTCAGACCCACTGTTAAAAAAAATCACTTAATTGGAAGAGGAGCAAATGATATGAAAAGCTCAATTGCATGTTTTGTTTCTGCTGTAAGTAAATTTTTAAAAAGCAATCCAAAATTTAACGGGTCGATTAGTTTTCTCGTAACAGGAGATGAAGAAGGTTATGCAATAAACGGAACCAAAAAAGTTGTAGAGTACTTAAAAAGAAAGAAAGAAAAAATAAATTTTTGTATTGTAGGTGAACCGACAAATCCTAATAAATTAGGCGAAATGATTAAAATAGGCAGAAGAGGAAGTTTAACTGGAAAAATAGAGATTTTTGGAACTCAAGGCCATGTCGCTTATCCTCAACTTCTAAATAATCCAATAAATACTCTAGTAAATATATGTAAAAAATTAAAAGAAAAAAAATTAGATAAAGGTAACAAAGATTTTCAACCTTCTAATTTAGAGTTTACTAGGATTTTCGTTGATAATAAAGCTCACAATGTAATTCCTGCTAAAGCGAAAGCGCAATTTAATATCAGGTATAATAATTATCATACAGCTGTATCTTTAAAACGAAAAATAAATTCTATAGTTAGAAATTTGTGTAAAAAAAGTAAGTGTAAATTTAAGATCGAATATCTTGCTAACGGAGACGCATTTTTAACAAAACCGAATAGAACAATTTATATGGCAAAAAAAATTATAAAAAAGATAACCAAAATTAATCCTAAATTTTCGACTACTGGAGGTACATCAGATGCAAGATTTATCAAAAAAATTTCACCTTGCCTGGAATTTGGTCTTGTAAATAAAACTATGCACAAGGTTGATGAATGTGTTTCTATTACTGATCTTAGAAAACTTACAGATATTTATAAAAATATTTTGATAGAGTATTTTAAGTGAAACTATACAAAGTTAAAAAATCTAATATAGATAATAGAGGCTTGTATGCTGCTCGAAACATAAAAGACCGTACGAAAATAATAGAATATAAAGGAAAAATTATTACTAAAAAGCAAGTTGAGGAAGACCCAAAATTTGATAATGACAAAGCAATTTATCTTTTTAATATCAATAAGAAATACGATCTTGATGGGGATTTTAAATATAATACTGCTAGACTAATAAATCATTCTTGCAATCCTAATTGCGAAGTGTCTGGCACAGGTTTGAAAATTTGGATTTTTGCTATCAGAGATATAAAAAAAAATGAGGAATTAACTTATGATTATGGTTTTGGCTTCGATGAAGGTTATAAAGATTTTCCTTGTAGATGTAAATCTAAAAATTGTGTTGGTTATATCGTCAGATCGGAGTCTCGTTGGAGAATAAAAAAATCAAAATATTATAAATCACATAAATGAAAAAAATATTATTTGTAAGCCCTAGGAATCCTTTTTCTGGAAGATATTCAGGGGATGTTGTAAGAGCGAATAAATTTGTAAATTTTTTAAGTAGAAATAATTACGTAAAAGTAATTAGTCCCGACTTTAAAAATTCAACTTTTAAAAAAAGTAAAATAAGTTATGAAGGTTTTAAAGATACAAATTTTATAACAAAAATTTATTATGTATTTTTATCTTTAATTGATTTGAAGCCACTTCAACTTGGTTATTTTTATTCTCCAAAAATTCATGAACATGTAAAAAGATATTACAAAGATTATGATTTGATATTTTTTCAATCGTTTAGAACAGCTCAGTATAAACCAGGTAATATTGCAGTATCAAATATCTTGGACATGGGTGATATTACATCAAATAATTATAACCAAACTAGTAAAAGAATATTTTTTTTCAATCCCTTGCGAATAATATATTTTATCGAGAGTATATTATTGAAAAAATATGAAGATTTTTGCTTTTTGAATTTTCAAAAAATTCTTTTATTTTCAAAAAAAGAAATTAATTCTGTAAAAAAAGAATTTAAAAAAAAAATTATTCAAATTTCTTTTGGAATAGAGTCTATCAAAAGAAAATATAAATTTAGTTTAAAAAATAATAAAATAGTTTTTATAGGAAATATAAAATATTCACCTAACAAAAACGCTTGTTATGAATTTGTAAACAAAATTTTACCAAAAATTCTTAAGATTTATCCAAATATAGAGTTTCACATAATTGGAGAAATATCTAAAATTGATAAATTTTTTTTAAATCTAAGAACTAACGTTAAAACTCATGGTAAAGTTGATAATCTAGAACCTTATTTAAACAAAACAATTTGTGGACTAGCTAACTTAAAAATATCATCAGGCATACAAACAAAATTACTTACTTATATGTCTTACGGAATACCAAGCGTTTGTAGTCATCAAGTTGCTAAAAACTTTGATGCAATTGAAAAAAGTAAAATTGATTATTATAAAAATAATGAAGAATTAATTAAAATAATTTTAAAATTAAAAAGAAATAAAAATTATAGTCTATTGGCATCTAAAAGATCTTTAAAAACAATTCAAAATTTTAAATGGGCTAAAATTCTAAGGGTTTTTGATAATTTTTAGTAAATAACTTTTGTTAAATAAAGACCATGCGCAGGTGCAGGTGGTGCACACATTTTTCTTTTTTTAGATTTAAATGCATTTTTAAAATCATTAAAACTCCACTTGCCCTCTCCGAGATATTTCAAGGATCCAACCATAGATCTAACTTGTTGTTGTAAAAAAGACTTAGAATGAAAAGTAAAAATTATTTTACTTTTACTTTTTTTTACTTGAACTTTTCTGAGAGTTCTTATGGGTGATTTAGCTTGACAAGACGAAGCTCTAAAAGTTGAAAAATTATGGGTTCCTTTTAATATCTGCGCACCATTTTTCATACTTTTAAAATCAAGTTTTTTTTTTATATGCCAGGCTTTGTTTTTTTCTAAAACAAGAGATGAGTTTCTATTTATAATTACATATTTATAAATCCTTTCATTTGCGCTATGTCTGGCATGAAATTTACTAGGTCTATTTTTAATATTAAGAATTGAAATATTATATTTTCTTAAAAAATAATTAATAGAGTTCAGAAAGTTATTCTTATTCAATATTTTATGTTCTGATTTAAAATGAGCTGATTGGCCAATTGCGTGAACACCAGCGTCCGTTCTGCCAGAACCTATTATTCTAATTTTATCATCTAAAAAGCTAGAAAATATTTTCTCGAGAGTTTCTTGCACCGAAACTCCATTTTTCTGAATTTGCCAACCAACAAAATTTGTTCCTAGGTATTCAACTTGAATCTGGTAAGTAAACATTAGTCCAAATTTTCACCTTTTGATAATTTGTTTCCAAGTAAAAATTTATCAGTTGCCTGTTTGCTTTTCCCTTCTTTTTGTATTTCTAATATTCTTATAGATTGATCTTTACAACCAACAGTAAGTTTATCGTCAATTATTTTTCCAACATCATTTTTTGCGTCGACCGCTTCTGCTTTCCATACTTTGTATCTTTCTTTTTTATATAGAAACCATGCTCCAGGGTTTGGATTCAAACCGTTTATTTTGGCTAAAATTTTTTGAGCGCTCTCATTCCAATTAATTTTTGCTTCTGATTTTAAAATTTTCTTTGCATAAGTTGCTTTATCGTGATCTTGTTCTTTAAATTCTGCTGTCCCTTTTTCTATTTTATCAATTGAGTCAATAATTGATTTAGCTCCCAACTTAGATAAAACCTTTGATAAAGTTAAGGCATCTATATTTTCATTAATATTGATTTTATCTTGGTGCATAACAGGACCTGCATCAAGTTTTTCAACTATTTTCATTATACTTATACCAGTTTGCTTATCTAAATTCATAATTGATCTTTGAATTGGAGCTGCTCCCCTCCATTTTGGAAGTATTGAAGCATGAATATTATAAAATCCATGTTTTGATAATTCTAGAAATCTTTTTGGTATAATTTTTCCGTAAGCTACTACAATAACAAAATCAGGATTTAAACTTCTTAAAAAATTAAACTCTTCATCAGTATCAAGATTTGTTGGGGTTCTTAAATTAAGAGAATTTTTTTTTGAAAAAAGTTCAACAGTTGAAGGAGTTATTTTTTGACCCCTACTCGATTTACTTGGAGGCTGAGAATAAACACTTAAAATTTTATGATTTGAATTAATTAAAGACTCTAAAACGGGTACAGAGAACTCTGGTGTTCCCATAAAAACAATTTTTTGTGGCATTAATTTTAGACTATTACTCTTTTAATTTCCTTTTTGTGTTTTACTAACTTTTTTATGATCATATCTTTTTTAAGCTTTGATAAATAGTCAATAAACAATATACCATTTAAGTGATCAACTTCATGTTGAATACATGTAGCTAAAAGACCTTTTGCTTTGAGTTCTTTTTTCTTTCCATCATAATCAATATAATTTAGCGTGCATTCAGATGGTCTTTCAATTTCTGCAAATTGCCCGGGTAATGACAAACATCCCTCTTCATAAACGGAGGTTTGATTAGATTTGTAAACTATTTCTGGATTAATTAAGAATAGTGGATTTTTTTTTTCTTCTTCCTTTGATATGTCTATAACCACTAACTTTTTTAAAATTCCAATTTGCACTGCCGCTAAACCAATACCTGGGGCTGCATACATAGTTTCAAGCATGTCGTTCATTAACTCTCTAACACTGTCATCTACTTTATCTAAAGGCTCACATTTTTTCCTTAAAATAGGATCTGGTTCTATAAGAATTTTTTTCTTCATTTTATAATATATATTTCAATTAACTTCTTTGTGGAAGAGCAGATATTAAAATTTCATTTCTAATTTTTTTTAAATCATTTTGATTTAATAGATGTGTTATAAAATAAATTGTTTCTGGATCAAGATTGAAAGCTTCATCTTCCCCAATTATTTCAACTAATTTTAATATTAAAAATGCAGACTCTTTGTTTTTTGCTAGTTGTAATAAATTTGATGGAACATTATATTTTTTAGCAATTTCTTTATAATCTAGTTCTTTGGGTATTTGAAAACCATCTTGCGCCAAAGACTCAACTAGAGCCAAATCTTTAGCTGAAAAGAAATATTTTCTATTCTTTTTAATCTTTTTATAAATTTTTAAAAAGTCTTTTTGGGCTTTTTTCTTATCGATATCTTGAATTAAGTATTTTAATAATCTTGATTGGTGTAAAACTTTATCGTCAAATTTAATTTTTCCTAATTTTATTTTTTCTTTTGTAATTATATTTTTCTCTATAACTTCCATGTAAGATTTGGGTATTTCGTCTTGATCAATGTCTTTGAGTTTTTCACTTAAAAATTCTGTAAAAATATTTGATAATTCGTCTTTTTGAAATAAATCTTTTAATAAAAATAGAAGCTTGACTTTATT
>Ga0315315_10005510_pt1 | contig 11682 bp, 14 predicted proteins | sample M140m3416metaG_FD_203699 | JGI IMG/M metagenome (GOLD analysis project Ga0315315, IMG submission 203699) | Ammonia-oxidizing marine archaeal communities from Monterey Bay, California, United States - M1 40m 3416 | ecosystem: Environmental > Aquatic > Marine > Intertidal zone | place: USA... | reverse complement strand
TTTTATTAAACATAAAAAAAATTAGTAAGAAAAATAAAAAAAGATATAAGAAAAACTAAATGCAAATTATTTCAGTAATAAATCAAAAGGGTGGGGTAGGAAAAACAACAACCGTTATAAATTTAGCTGCTGGATTAACTCAACTTAATAAAAAAATTTTAGTTATTGATTTGGATCCCCAAGGAAATGCTACTACAGGTCTTGGATTATCCAACGTAGACAACTCAAGTGACACAATTTATGGTGTACTGAATGGAACTAGAGAGATTAATGAGATAATCAAGAAGACACGGTTTGAAAATTTAGATATTATCACTTCTAATGTAGATCTATCAGGACTTGAGGTAGAAACGGCTGACGACAGTAATAGAGCCTTCATATTAAAGGCTAAATTAAGCGCTTATTTAAACAATTCTAGAGGATTATACGACTATGTACTGATTGATTGTCCGCCTTCCTTGAGTCTTCTTACAGTTATGGCACTTGTCTGCTCAAACTCACTTCTGGTACCTTTGCAAACAGAATTCTTTGCTCTTGAGGGGCTAACCCAACTCATGAAAACTATTGAGAGGATAAAAGTAAGCTTAAATCCAGATTTAAAAATTAGAGGGATACTTTTGACCATGTATGACAAAAGAAATAAGCTTTCATCACAAGTTGAAAAAGAAGCTAGAGATTATTTTAATGAAAAAGTTTACTCAACAGTAATTCCAAGGAATGTTAGATTATCAGAAGCACCTTCTCATGGCATGCCAGTTTTAATTTATGACAAATCCTGTCCTGGTAGTAAGTCCTATTTTAGTTTTACCGATGAATTTATAAATCAAGAGTCAACAATTGGGAGTGCTGCTTAATGGATAAAATTAAAAAGGGTCTTGGAAGAGGTTTATCATCATTAATTGGTGAAACTAAAGTAGAGGTTCAAAAAAATCAATTAGCAGTAAGTGACTTAATACCAAATAAATACCAACCAAGAAAAAATTTTGATGAAGCAAACTTAGAGGATTTAACAAATTCTATTAAAGAAAGAGGGATGATACAGCCAATTATAGTTAGGAAATCAAATAATGAAAATTCAAAATTTGAAATAATTGCAGGTGAGAGAAGGTGGCTAGCAGCACAGAGAGCTGGCATGCATAATGTTCCTGTAGTAATCACAGAAGCAGATGATTTGAAATCTTTAGAATTTGCAATTGTAGAAAATGTTCAAAGACATGATTTAAATCCACTTGAGGAAGCACAAGGATATAAACGATTGATAGACGAGTTTTTTTACGATCAAGAAAAAGTATCAAAATTTATTGGTAAAAGTAGAAGTTATATAACTAACTCTTTAAGAATTTTAACATTGCCTCAAGACGTGATAAAATTAATTGAAACTCAGAAATTAACTACTGGTCATGCTAAAATTTTAGTTGGTCTAGATAATGCTAGCTTTGTAGCTGGAAAAATTATTGAGAAAAAACTATCTGTTAGACAAGCTGAGAATTTTGTAAAAATTTTTAAAAATAAAAAACAAAAATCACATACAAGTAAAGATACAAATATAATTGCACTAGAACTATCTATTTCAAATAAAATTGGATTAATTGTTGATATACAGAATAATAATAGAAATAAGGGAAAAATAAGTTTTGAATATAAAGATTTAGACCAATTAAATAAAATTATAGATATAATTAAATCTAATTACTAGTATTTGAAGAAGATTGATCTAAAATAAAATCTGTAATTAAATTAATTGAATTATTAATATTTTTTTTAATTAAAAGTTCAATTTCATTAATTTTATAAATTAGTTTTTTAATATCCTCAGGACTCCATTTATATATTTGTTGCTTTACAAGTTCTTTATCTTTCCAGAAAATTGGTGGTTTGGCAGAAGATATAGTTAAATCTATGTTATTATTTGCTTTAAATTCACTTGAAAGTTTTAATACTTTTTTTGATTTATTTAAAAAAGTTCTTGTAATTAAAATGCAGTCATCATTACTAAAATTATTTTCATTTAAAATATTGATAATTTTTTTTTTATTTTTTGCTAAACAATTGTCTACAAGTTGAGAAATACTAAAATTTTCTATTAAATTTGTTATTTTTGAAATTGTTTCTGAAGTAATTTTTTTTCCATTTTTTGTATAAAATTCAATTTTTTTAAGTTCATTTAATAGGGCCCCCCTGTCTCCATTACATTTATTTACTATTAGATTAATATTGGATGAAGACATTGATATTTTTTTTTCTTTTAAATAATTATAAGTTAATTTTGAAAGTGTTTGTTCATTATCTGGATAGAATGCGACACAAACATATTCTCTGTCTTTTTCGAAAAAACTTCTTAATTTTGACTTTTTCTCTAAGCTACTTGCATTAATAATAATTATAATATCATCTAAATTTTTATTATTTATTTCGCTTATTATTTTTAGTATTTTTTCACTTGCTCTTTTGATAATGATTATTTTTTCTTCACCAAAAAGAGATTTTGATAAAGTATTTTCTAAAAAATCATTTTGATTATTTAAAATTTCACTTTCATCATAATTAGAAATTTCATTTTTATTTTTAATTAAATTATTAATGGTTTCATTTTTTAGACCTTCATTTTGTCCATAAAATAGTATTAGTCTATTTTTCTTTTGATCTATTTTATTAATCTCATACGATTTTAAAATCATTGAAGCCTTGTTAATTGTGAGATTAATTTTTTAATAGTAATATTTACTATATTTTGTTTAACGGTTTCTTCATATTTTAATTGGTCAAAAGAATTGCTAATTGATTTATAATCAAAAGATTCGGTTATTGTAATTTCTTTTAATAATTTATCTTTTTTTATTTCAAATGATGTGATTACTTTTATCCTGTAGTCAGTGCTATTACCTTTCGAGTCTTTTGCTATACTATCTTTACTATATATTGTACTTATTTTAATTTCAAAAATTTTTGCACCATCAATATTAGAATATTTTTTTAAGTTAGAGTTAATTAGATTGTTTATATCTCTATTTCCAAGGAATTCTGTAATAGAAATATTAAATTTTATATCATTCATATTTTTATACATCGGAGTAAAACCACAATTAGATAAAAATATTAATAATATTAAAAAAAGAAAAGATTTTTTTTTTAACATCTTTATATAATAATATTCATAAGTTTATTTTTAATAAAAATTTTGTTTTTTATTTTTTTATCTTTAAAATATTTAACTAAACTATCATTTAAATTTATTTCTTGTAAAACTTCTTCTTCACTCATATCTCTCTCGATTTCAATCAAGGCTCTTTTCTTACCATTAATTTGACATACAAATTTAATTTTTTTTTCTAATAATAGTTTTTCATCGTAGTTAGGCCACCCCATCATTTCATTAAATTTATTAATTGAAAGACATTCTGAGGCAAAATGAGGTATAATAGGCATAATACATATTAAAATTTTATTGTAATTTTCTAATATCGCTTTTTTTGTATAACCGTTTGAAATTCTGTTATTAAGAAAAGTGTGCATTTCATGCAAATTTGCTATTATTATATTATAGCTAAAAGAATTTAAGTTATCTGTAACTTTTTTAACGAATAAATTAGTAAATTTATTTATTTCATCATCTATATTTTTAGAGTGATCTTTATTAACTTCTTCATTTATCTTTAAGTTGAGAGCCCATAATTTTTGAATAAATTTATATGAAGATCTAATTCCTTCATCTGACCACTGAACATCTTTTTCTGGAGGACTGTCAGATAGTATAAATAATCTAACAGCGTCAGCTCCAAAGTCATTTATAATTTTTTGGGGATCAATGGTATTTTTTTTTGATTTTGACATCGACTCAGATGCTCCAGTAATTATTTCGTGATTTTTATCACCTTTTAAATATTTTTTCCCATCGATGATTTCAATTTCCTCTGGGCTTATCCAATTATTACTTTTATCTTTGTATGTTTCGTGACAAACCATACCTTGGGTGAAAAGCCCTTTAAATGGCTCCATAATGTTTAATTCATCATTATCAAAAAATAGAGCATGCATAAAAAATCTAGAGTAAAGAAGATGTAAAATAGCATGTTCGACACCTCCGATATATTGATCAACTGGCATCCAATATTTCAATTCATTTATGTCAAAACCATAATCATTTTTTTTTGGAGAGCAAAATCTTAAAAAATACCACGAAGAATCAACAAATGTATCTAGTGTATCAGTCTCTCGAATATATTTTTTTCCATCTATCGTAATATTTTTCCAATCTAATAATTTGTCTAATGGGTTTCCAGTTAGATCTAATTTTTTAATTTCTGGTAATTTTACTGGGAGCATTTTTTTTGGAACTTTTTTTGGATTACCATTTTCATCATAAATTATCGGAATCGGGCAACCCCAATATCTTTGTCTTGATACACCCCAATCTTTTAGTCTAAAATTTATTTGTTTTTTTCCTAAATTTTTTTTTTCAAGATAATTAATAGTTTCTATTATCGACTCTTCTGGGCATTTTAGATTATCTAAAAAAGAGGAATTAAAAATATAACCAGGACCAGTATAAGCTTTATCTACAACTTTGAAATCATCATCTTCTTTGCTAGGTTTTACAACTGTATTAATTTTTAAATTATATTTTAAAGCAAAATCTAAATCTCTTTGGTCATGTGCTGGACAGCCGAATACAGCACCTAAGCCATAATCCATTAACACAAAATTTGCGAAATAGACTGGAACTTTTATTTTAGGATCTAAAGGATTGATTGCTACAAGATTTGTTTTAAAACCCAACTTTTCTGCATTTGCAATCGCTTCTTCTGTCGTTCCGCTTGTAGAACATTTTTTTTTAAAACTTAAAAATTTTGAGTCATTTTCATACAATTTAGCCACAGGATGATCTACTGATAATGCCAGAAAAGACATACCAAATAGGGTGTCTGGCCTAGTAGTAAAACATTTAATTTCATTTACATTTTTTGAATTATCAATTTTAAAACTAATTTCACAACCAAATGATTTTCCAATCCAATTTTTTTGCATTACTTTTACTTTATTTGGCCACTCATTGAGTGTATTTAAGCTCTCTAACAATTCTTCTGAAAATTTACTTATATTGAAAAACCATTGATTTAACTTCTTTCTTTCAACAGTTGCTCCAGATCTCCATCCTTTTCCATCAACCACTTGTTCATTAGCCAAAACAGTTTGATCAATCGGATCCCAATTTACATATTGTTCTTTTCTATAAACTAAGTCTTTATCATATAATTCTAAAAAAAATTCTTGTTGGTGTTTGTAATATTCAGGAGAACAGGTTGAAATCTCTCTATCCCAATCAATAGATAAACCAAGATTTTTTAATTGAGCTTTCATATTAGAAATATTTGACTCAGTCCAAGATTTTGGGTCTAAATTATTTTGCCTAGCTGCATTTTCTGCAGGCATTCCAAAAGAGTCCCATCCCATAGGATGAAGAACATTGTATCCTTGCAAAGATTTAAATCTTGCTAGAACATCCCCAATTGTATAATTTCTTACATGCCCCATATGAATCTTACCAGAAGGGTAAGGAAACATCTCTAAACAATAAAATTTTTTTTTGGTTTTATCTAAACTGGTTTTAAAAGTTTTATTTTTATCCCAATAATCTTGCCATTTTTCTTCAATTAATTTAAAATTGTACCTGGTCACAAAATTTTTACTTAATCACCCAGACCGGTTGCATTATATGGTTTAAAATTTTTATCTTTAGTTTGTTTTTTATAAATTGCTGCTTTTTTTAATATTTCCTTTTTAAGTTCAGTATTAAGGTTACTTTGTCTTTCTTTAACAGCACAGTTCATTTGATTATCACATTTTTTATAAAAAATTTTAATATCAATTGCATCGGATCTTATTTCGTTTGTTAAAAATCTTAATGTTATCTTTATTGACTCTTGATTATTATTATTCTCAGAGTACCAATCAGTGATTATTATGCCCCCACTATAATTTGCTGAAAGAAGTGGCATAAAGTCTATTACATCTAAAGACGCTCTCCATAACTCATTTGAACTTGCAAATTCAAAGTTCCCCGAACCTCTATTAGCTCTCATTGCATTATCCAACCTAAATCCCCTTCCTTCTTCAAGGTTTTTTTTAACTCTCTCTTTTGGATCAGGAGGATATTTTTTTGCATCAGCACCTGGAATTCCTCCTTTACATGAGTTTAAAAGTAAAGCTGAAATTAATCCTAAAATTAAAATTATAGAGTGTTTATGAGACATATTTGATTTTTTACTTATAAAAAAACTTAATATACATTAAATGATCATTATTTGAAAAAAAACATCTATTTTAGCGATTAATTTATGTTGTATAAATGCAACACTTTATAATATTTTAATGTAAAATTGCTGTAAATAAAAAATCCTTCAAAAATAATGATAAATATACGCTGTTTATTATTAATAATTAACATTTAAATAAAAGGAGTAATTAATATGAACAAATTTAAAAAAATTGGTTTATCAGCTCTTGCTGGTTCGCTAGTTGCTATGTCTGCACAAGCATACGAAATCACTATGAGTGGTGGTGCTTCAGTTGCAGCTACAACTGCTGACGAAAGCGGCAAAACTGGTTACTACATGAACGACAGTATTACTTTTACAGTAGCTGGCGAAACAGATGGTGGTTTATCAATCACAACTAAACTTGAGTTAGATGGTGGAGCAAACGCTTCTTCTTCTTTCGATAGCAGAAGTTTAGCTATTGCTCACGATGAGTTTGGAACAGTTACTTTCTCTGGACACGGTGGTAGTTCAGTATTGAGTGGTTGGGATGACAAAACTCCAAGTGCTTATGAAGAATCATGGGGTTTAACATCTGGAGCATCAGTAATTAATGGTGTAGCAGGTGACAACCTATGGAGATATGACTCTCCATCATTCAGTGGTTTAACTGTTCACGCAGCATACCAATCAAAAGAGCAAACTAGTTCAACTGGTGCTTACTCTGACATAGGTATATTGTTTTCTCCAGAAATGGTTGACGGTTTAACTATTGCTTACGGTACTGGTGAAGTAGATGAGTCTACATCTCAAGATACTACTGCAGATGTTACTGGTATAGATGAGTCAACTATGTGGGTTACTTACACAACTGGTGGATTTACTCTAGGTTATCAAACATCAGAAGCTGATGGAGCTACATCAACTCAAGATGATGATAGTACTGCAATGGGTATCTCTTACGCTGTAACAGAAAACCTATCTATTTCATACAATGAGCATGAAATGGATCTTGGTTCTTCAACTTCAGACCAAGAGTCTTCAGGTGTTTCTGCATCATATACAACAGGTGGAGTTTCAATAAAAGTTTCATCTAATGAAACTGAAAACGTTGCTGGAGCAGCTGCTACAGACGTTGAAAACCACGAAATTGCTCTAGTATTTGCATTCTAATTACTAGAATATAATTTTTTAAAAAGGGCCCCTTTCAGGGGCCTTTTTTTTGTTCAAAAAAAGAAATTCCAGCAAATTCAGGCAAGTTTAATAGCTTAAGTAATTTTATATTTTTTTTAGAAATTCCACCTAATACAACAATTTTTTTTTTGGTTAAATTTGTAAGTAATTTCAATTTATTGATACCTAAAAAATTATTATTTTTTTTAAATAATGAAGATAAAAAAATTTTACTTACATTTTGAATTTCTTTATTTCTAATTTCTTTAATATTATGGGCCGAACCTATTATTTGAAATTTTTTTTTATAAGAATAACTAAGATGAGCATAGCTTTTGTTAAAAGAAGGCAAGTAAACTCCGTCTAAGTCTAATTTAATTGCTAACTTAATATTATTTGCCAAAAAAAATTTTTTTCTTGTTTTTTGGCAATAATTCTTGAATTTTAAAATAAGTAATTCGTTAATTTTATTATTTGAGTAATTTCTGTATATAATAATAGTTTGTTTGTCTTGGTTATCGATATTTTTTGTATCAAATTTGTTTATAAAGTAATATTTAGTCTTAAAATAATTATGCATAATACAGTTCAAAATTTAGTTAATATAGAAAATAAAATAAAATCAAATCTAAGTAACTTACAAATTAATAATTTACCAAAAATTATCGCTGTATCCAAGACCTTTAAAATTGAAAAAATTTTACCTTTAATAGAATATGGTCATGTTCATTTTGGAGAAAATAAAGTTCAAGAGGCAATTGATAAATGGACTGAAATTAAATCTAAAAACTCTAATATTAAGTTGCATATGATAGGTAAATTACAAACTAACAAAGTTAAATTTGCAGTAAAATTATTTGATTTTATTCATACTGTAGATAACGAAAAACTTGCTAAAAAAATTGCAGATGAACAAATAAAAATTAATAAAAAAATTACAATTTTTATACAAGTTAATATAGGAAACGAAGAGCAAAAATCTGGGGTAAATAAGAAAGAATTATCTAAATTAATTTTTTACTGTAAAAAAATTAATTTAGATATAGCCGGTTTAATGTGTATACCACCTATACATAGTGAAACTTCTAAATATTTTAAAGAAATGAACTTGCTAAACAAAGATTTTTCCTTTTTGGAGCTTAGCATGGGTATGTCGTCAGACTATATAAGTGCATCTGAAAATTTAGCTACTTATTTACGAATTGGTTCAAGTATTTTTGGAAAAAGAAGTTAACATATTTTGATTTTAGTATTCTTTTTTAATAATTTTAATATTATTAAAAAATCTTTTTCTTTTAATGCAATGCATCCGTTCGTAGGCCGATAGTTTTTGGTTAAATGAATAAAAATACAACTACCTAAGCCGACTAAGGGATAATTAAAGTTATATTTTATTGGTATTAAAAAATCATATTTATGGTCTTCTCTTTTTAGTTTTTCATAACTAATTTTTTTTGGTATTTTGATTAATTTATTATATTCTCTAGGATATTTGACATCATCGCACCAACCCATATTTTTTTTAATTTCTAAGCATTTCAACTTAGTTGTAGGTTTTTTTACTCTATCTTTTCTAAAATATAAGTGTTCTATTTTAAATGTCCCTTTAGGAGTTTTTTTGTCTCCTTCCTTCTTTTTTTTAGTAAGACCGTTTTTTCCGACACAACATTTAAAATAAAAATCTTCAACTTGAAGAGTATGTTTATTTTTTAAAAAAATTATCATATCTTTAGTATATATGAATAATCAAAATTTAATAATCTATCAATTAAATCCTTTATACTTAATTCTTAAAGAACTAGAACAAAGTTTAAACTTCAAAATAATTGAAGTATTAAATGAAAAAAGTTTAAAAGAAGAAATTAAAAATTTAAAAAATTATTTAATTATTACAAAAAAAAATGTTTTGAATATAAATAATCAATTTATCTTTAATCAAACACCAATTAAAATTTTAAAATTAGTTGAAAAAATAAATATTGAGTTTTTAAAACAGCAATATAGTAATCAATCTCAAATAAAAATTAGTAATTATGTTATTAATTTAAATTCTAGAGAAATGTTGTTAAATGATGTAAGGCTAAAATTAACTGAAAAAGAAATTAATACTATAATCTATTTATCAAAAAAAAATACTTCTATAAGTATTGAAGAGTTGCAAACTAATGTTTGGGATTATCAATCAGACATAGAAACGCATACTGTTGAGACTCATATCTATAGACTTAGAAAAAAAATTTTTAAAACTTTTAGAGATGAAAATTTTATAATTAGTACAAAAAATGGCTATCAAATTAAATAAAAAAAATCCTGTTGTTAAAAATTTATATACAAAAAAATTTAAGCCTAAAATAGTTAAACCAAAAAAAGGAAAGGGTAGTTTTAAAAGAATAAAGAAAGTCTAAATTCTCGCTCCTATTTTTTGAATTATTTTTGATGATAGCTCTGTACCTTTAATTAAACTTTCATGTGTACTCATTCCATTAATTAATCCATGTAAATAACCAGCTGCAAACAAATCTCCAGCTCCAGTAAGATCAATTATTTTAAGATTTTTTTGTGCTGGACACTCAAAAACTTTGGTATTTTTTATTGCGATCGCTCCTTGTTCACCTCTGGTGATAATTATTTCTTTCTTTAATTCTTTTGAAAAATTTATTACATCGTTAAATGATTTACTATCTATTAAAGATAAAAATTCTTGTTCATTTGCAAAAACAATATCTAATTCGTTGTTAACCAATTTTAAAAAATGATCTTTATGTCTTTCTACACAAAATAAATCTGATAATGACATTGCAACTTTATTAGAATTTTTAATTGCTTTATCAAAAGCTTTTCTTGGTCCACCTTCATCCCATAAATAACCTTCCAAAAAAGTAATTTCGCTATTTTTAACTATATTAGCGTCAATTTCGTTATCATTAATTTTTCCCGCTGTACCCAGAAAGGCACACATTGTCCTTTCAGAATCTGGAGTTATTAAAATTAAACAGCTTCCAGTTGGAATTGGTTCATTTTTTTTTTTATATAAGTATTTTACATTTTCTTTTTTTAGTCCTTCTTCATATTTTTTTCCGAAATTATCGTTGCTAACCTTTCCAATAAATCCAACATTATTTCCTAATTTAGACAAACCCACAATGGAATTTGCTACCGAACCTCCTGATATTGTTTCTTCTATATTAAGTGACTCAAGCAACATTTTAAACTCATTTTCATCTATGAGTTTCATTGTACTTTTAGTTAATGAGTTTTTATTTAAAAAATTATCATCAACCCTACATATGACATCTACTATTGCATTTCCTATTCCTAAAATTTTCATATTAAGCTTTTTTTGTAATAACAGGTTTTTTTCTACTTGGATAGCAAGTAGTACATATTTTACAAGTTAAACCATAGCAATTTCTTGCTTTACAATATTCTCTTCCATAAAAAATTATTTGAAGGTGAAGTTTAGACCATGTTTTTTTTGGAAAAATCCTCTTTAAATCTCTTTCAGTTTGAATTACATTTTTTCCATTAGTTAATCCCCATCTTTGTGAAAGTCTATGAATATGTGTATCAACTGCAAAGGCTGGATATCCAAATCCTTGGGACATCACAACGCTAGCTGTTTTATGGCCTACACCTGGTAGTTTTTCAAGTTCTTTGAAAGTTTTAGGCACTCTTCCATTATGTTTTTCTAAAATTTGTTTCGACATTAAATAAATACTTCTTGCCTTAATTCTAAAAATTCCAATTTTTTTAATTAACTTTTCAATTTTTCTTCTTCCTAATTTAACAAAGTGTTCTGGTTTGAAATATTTTGGATATATACCTTTTGTTACATTATTAACATTAACATCTGTACATTGTGCTGAAAGAAGGACAGAAATTAATAGCGTGAATGTATTTTTACTTTTTAAAGGTATAGGTGCTTTGGGATAAATTTTATTTAATACTTTAATTATTAATTTAGCTTTTTGTTTTTCATTCATTATGAGAAGTTAAGCAAATCTCTCATAGAATATAAACCAGGTCTTTTATTCATTAACCATTTAGAAGCTGTTAAAGCTCCATCAGAATATAACGTCCTATCAAAAGCCTCATGATTTAATGTAATTATTTCTTTTCCACTAGAGAATTTCACCTCATGTTCTCCTATAATTTCACCTTTTCTAATTGAGTTAAAATTAATTTTTTTTCCATAAGGAAAAGATTTTTTATTTAAAAATTTTTTCCCTATTAAATTATATAAATTTTTATTTTT
>Ga0315315_10005508_pt1 | contig 11685 bp, 11 predicted proteins | sample M140m3416metaG_FD_203699 | JGI IMG/M metagenome (GOLD analysis project Ga0315315, IMG submission 203699) | Ammonia-oxidizing marine archaeal communities from Monterey Bay, California, United States - M1 40m 3416 | ecosystem: Environmental > Aquatic > Marine > Intertidal zone | place: USA... | reverse complement strand
TGATGCTCAAAAAAAAGCCAATCTTGCAAAAAAGAAACAAAAAATTATTGCTCTTAAAGAAATAAAAATGAGACCCGTGACTGAAACACATGATTATGAGTTCAAAGTTAAAAATGCTAAAAAATTTATAGCCAAAGGAGATAAGGTAAAATTTACTATAAGATTTAAAGGACGAGAACTACAGCATTCCCACCTTGGAAATGAATTGATGACCAAAATCAAAGAGGACATGAAAGATATTGGCAAAGTAGAATTGCATCCTAAGTTTGATGGGAAGCAAATGATTATGGTAATCCAGCCTTTATAGGCTTTTATATAGGTTGTAAATATCCATCATTCTTTGTATAACCTCGCTCAATTATGCCAAAATTAAAAACTAAAAGCTCAGCAAAAAAAAGATTCAAAATATCAGCCAAAGGTAAAGTGATGATGGCACAAGCTGGAAAAAGACATGGTATGATTAAAAGAACAAATTCTCAAATTAGAAAATTAAGAGGCACAACTGCGATGTCAAAACAAGATGGAAAAATTGTTAAGTCGTACATGCCATATAGTTTAAGGGGTTAAAATGGCAAGAGTTAAAAGAGGTGTAACCAGCCGGGCTAAACATAAAAAAGTTTTGAAAGCTGTAAAAGGCCAATGGGGAAGAAGAAAAAATACTATAAGAGTTGCAAAGCAGGCTATGGAAAAAGCTATGCAATATGCTTACAGAGATCGTAGAAATAAAAAGAGAGATTTTAAATCTCTTTGGATACAAAGAATTAATGCAGGTGCAAGAGCCGAAGGATTAACATATTCTAAATTTATAAATGGATTAAATAAAAGTGGAATTAAGATAGATAGAAAAATTCTAGCTGAAATAGCGTATGACAGTCCAGAAGCCTTTAAAACTATCGTCCAAAAAGCACAATCTGCTTTAAATTAATCTTCACTATTGTTTTATTTCTCTGAAGAAATAATCTGTAAAAATGTCTGATCTGAAAAAAATAAAAGATGAATTTCTTACAAAATTGAAGGGTAAATTAAATCTATCTGACATTAATGAAATAAAATCTAGTCTATTCGGAAAAAACGGATTAATCACATTACAATTTAAGAAAATTGGATCTATCGTGGAAAGTGAGAGAAAACAATTTGCCTCAGATCTAAACATTATAAAAGATGAATTACAAAAACAAATAGATTTAAAAATAAACGAAATTCAAAACTTAGAAATAAATAAAAAATTAGAACAGGAAAAAATTGATATAACTTTACCTGAGCGAAATTTTATTAGAGGTAAAATTCATCCTGTTTCACAAACTATAGATGAAATATCAAGTATTTTTTCAGAAATTGGTTTTAGTGTGGAGGAAGGTCCAGATGTAGAAAATGAATATAATAATTTTACAGCTCTAAATACGCCTGATAACCACCCTGCAAGGGACATGCATGACACATTTTATCTTGATGAAAAAAAAAATAAATTATTACGAACTCATACTTCTCCCGTCCAAATTAGAACAATGTTAAAAGATAAGCCTCCTTTTAAAGTTATTGCACCCGGCAGGACTTATAGATCAGATAGTGATCAAACACATGCACCAATGTTTCACCAAGTAGAAGGTCTTCATATAGATAAAGATATTAACATGGGTCATTTAAAAGGATGTTTAAATTATTTTATAAAGGAATTTTTTGAAGTCGATAAGATTAAAATGAGATTTAGACCAAGCCATTTTCCTTTTACTGAACCATCTGCAGAAGTCGATATAGGTTATGAAATAAAAGATGGTAAAATTATAATTGGAGAAGGTAACCAGTGGCTCGAGATTTTAGGGTGTGGAATGGTTCATCCTAATGTTTTAAAAAATGTGAAAGTTGATCCAGCAAAATTCCAAGGATATGCATTTGGAATAGGGATTGATAGATTAGCTATGCTAAAATATGGAATAAATGACTTAAGAGCATTTTTTGAATGTGATTATAGATGGCTTAATCACTTTGGTTTTGATCCGCTTGATGTTCCAACTAATTATAGAGGTTTAAGTAGATGAAGATTACATTTGATTGGCTAAAGGACCATTTAAATACCAATCTAAAAGAAGAACAACTTTTAGAACAATTAACAAATGTTGGTTTAGAGGTGGAGAGTGTAGAAAGCTTATCTGAAGGCCTTGATTTATTTAAAGTAGCAAAAATTATAAAGATAGAAAAACATCCAAACGCAGATCGTCTTAAAGTTTGTGATGTAGATATTGGAGAAAAAGAATTAAAAAAAGTTGTATGCGGAGCTTCTAATGCAAGAGAAGGATTAATAACAGTATACGCTCCTCCTGGAGCAGTTGTTCCAAAAAGCAAACTGAAATTGGCTGTTGCTAAAATAAGAGATGTGACATCTTATGGAATGCTATGTTCTGAGTCTGAATTAAATTTATCAGATGAAAGTGACGGGATAACAGAATTACCATTTGAGAAATTCAAGAAAAGGATTGGTAAGAGTTATTTTTCTAAATCAAATAATAATCTGATAGATTTATCAATAACTCCTAATAGGCCAGATTGTCTTGGTTTTAGAGGAATAGCTAGAGACATTGCTGCTTCTGGTTTTGGGAAGCTCAAAGATTTAAAAGAAAAAAAGAATAAATCAAAATTAAAACAATCTATACAGGTTAAAATCAACAATGAAAAAATTCAAGGCTGCAGTGTCTTTGGGAGTTGTTTAATCACAAATGTAAAAAATACAGAAAGTCCAAAGTGGCTAAAAGATAAATTAATCTCAATAGGCGAAAAACCAATTTCAGCAATAGTTGATATTACTAACTATGTTATGTTTGATATTAATCGTCCATTGCATGCATATGATGCGGATAAAATTGAAAAAGGAATCATAGTAAGAAATTCTAAATCTGGAGAAGAATTTACTGGTTTAGATAAGAAAAATTATAAATTAGAAAATAATATGTGTGTTATCACTGATAATAAAGGGATACTAGGTCTGGGGGGTATTATTGGAGGGAAAAGATCAGGCACTGAACTTGATACTAAAAATGTATTTTTGGAGGCAGCCCATTTTGACTCGGGATTAATAAGAAGCACTGCAAAAAAATTAAATATTGATACAGATGCAAAATTTAGAAATGAACGAGGAATTGATCCGCTATCTATTGAGCTAGGTTTAAATAAAGCTGCATCATTAATTAAAGAAATTTGTGGTGGAGAAATAAGTAAAGTAGATATCAAAAAAATTAAAACTTATAAAAATAAAATTATTAAATTTGATCCAAATTTATTTGAAAAAATAACAGGTTTTAAAATTTCTAGTAAAGAAATGATTAAAACTCTAGAAAATCTTGGCTTTAAATATAAAAAAGAAAAAAAACTTTTAATGTTGTTGGTGCCTTCTTGGAGACCAGATATTTCACAAGAAATAGATATCGTTGAAGAATTAGTAAGAATAAGCGGCTATAATAAAATAAATACATTAGAGCCAATCAAACAAAGAATAAAACCATCTTTAAATCCTACTCAAAGATTGTTTCATTTTTTACAAAGAGCAATTGCAGCAAAAGGTTATGTGGAAGCTATAACTTGGTCCTTTGCTGACTCAAACTATAATGATTATTTTAGAGGTGAGAAAAAAGAAATTAAAATTGTAAACCCCATAAGTTCTGAATTAGGTGTTTTAAGAAATTCAATTTTTTCTAATTTGATCATGTATTTGGGTAAAAATTTGCATAGAGGTTTTAAAGATATTTCGATATTCGAAATAGGACCTATTTTTACAGGGTTTAATCCTGGAGATCAGAACACTGTTGTTTGTGGTTTATCCGCAGGTAAAAAGTTTAGACTCTCTTGGATTGAAAAGGAGAGAAATATTGATGTATTTGACATCAAAAGAGATGTAATCCAAACTTTAGTTGAAGCCGGATACAATTCCGAAAAATTTTTTATAGATAATGAGACACCCAATTATTATCACCCTGGTAAATCAGGTAGATTATTTTTGAATAAAGGAAAAGATCAAGTGGCAGCTTATTTTGGAGAAATTCATCCTAATATTTTGAAAAAGATTGATATTAAATCAGAGTCTGTAGTAGGATTTGAAATTTTCTTAGATAATTTAAAACTTCCTAAAAAATCTTTAAATGATCAAAAATTAAAATTTACTACTTCAGATTTTCAAAAATCTGAAAGAGATTTTGCATTTGTAGTAAATAAAGATGTAAAATCTCAAGATTTAATTAATGCAATTTCAAATGTTGATAAGAATTTGATTAGTAATATTAAGATTTTTGACGTTTATGAGGGAGAAAATATACCAGAACATCAAAAATCAATTGCAATCAGTGTAACAATTCAGTCATTAGAAAAAACATTAAATGATAGTGATCTAGAAAAAATTAATAATTTGATTATTAAATCAGTAGAAAATAAAACTGGCGCTAAAATCCGTTCCTAAAAAATTAATGAGCACTATTGAAAACATAAGAAATTTTGCAATCATAGCTCATATTGATCATGGTAAATCAACAATAGCTGATAGAATTATTCATAAATGTGGTGGTTTAACAGAAAGAGAAATGAAAGCTCAGGTGCTAGATTCTATGGACATTGAACGAGAAAGAGGCATTACTATAAAAGCCCAAACAGTTAAATTAAATTATAAAGCTAAAAATGGAAAAAATTATATTTTAAATATAATCGATACACCAGGCCATGTAGATTTTAGCTATGAAGTAAGTAGATCACTTTATGCTTGTGAAGGATCCATACTAATTGTAGATAGCACTCAAGGTGTAGAAGCACAAACATTAGCTAATGTTTATCAAGCATTAGACATTAATCATGAAATTATACCCGTTTTAAATAAAATAGATTTACCTGCATCAGATTTGGATAGAACAAATAAACAAATTGAGGATGTAATTGGTATTGACACTGAAAATGCAGTGCCATGTTCCGGAAAAACTGGTGAGGGTATAGAAGAAATATTAGAACAGATTATTACCCAACTACCAGGTCCAAAAGGAAATCCTGATGAAGATTTAAAATGTCTATTAGTGGACAGTTGGTATGATACTTATTTGGGAGTTGTAATTTTGGTGAGAGTTATAAATGGTAAAATAACTAAAAATATGAGGATTAAAATGCTTTCAACAAATCAAGATTATATAGTTGAAAAGGTTGGAGTTTTTACCCCAAAAGCAAAAGATATTGATGAGCTTAATTCTGGGGAGATTGGTTTTATCACGACTGGTATTAAAGTTTTATCAGAAACAAAAGTTGGTGATACAATTTGTGACTCAACTAAGTCCTTAGTGAAGGCTTTACCTGGTTTTAAACCAAGCAAGCCAGTTGTATTTTGTGGATTATTTCCTGTTGATAGCTCAGAATATCAAAAATTAAAGGATGGACTTGCAAAATTGCAATTAAATGATGCAAGTTTTTCGTTTGAAGCAGAATCATCATCTGCTCTAGGTTTGGGTTTTAGATGTGGTTTTTTGGGCTTGCTTCATCTTGAAATAATTACAGAAAGATTAGAAAGAGAGTTTGATGTTAATTTGCTCACAACAACCCCAGGCGTTGTCTATAAAGTACATTTAAATAAAGGAGATATTATTGATTTACAAAATCCATCAAGTCTTCCCGATCCGACGTCAATTAAATTTATTGAAGAACCTTGGATTAAAGCAACAGTTATAACGCCTGATGAATATCTTGGTTCGATTATAAAATTATGTCAGGATAAAAGAGGAGTTCAAACAAATTTAAGTTATTCTGGTAATAGAGCTGTATTAAGTTACGAACTTCCTTTGAATGAAGTAGTATTTGATTTTAATGACCGAATTAAATCAATGACAAGTGGTTATGCTAGTTTTGACTATGAAATAATGGAACACAGAGAAGGTGATCTTGTCAAACTCGGTATTTTAGTGAATGGTGAACCAGTTGATGCACTGGCGATGATGATACATAAAGATTTTGCTCAAAGGACTGGTAGAGAAGTTTGTGAAAAATTGAAAGATCTAATACCCAGACATAATTTTATGATTCCAGTTCAGGCCGCTATAGGAGGCAAAATAATTGCTAGAGAAACAATAAAAGGATTTAAAAAAGATGTTTTAACAAAAATTCATGGTGGAGGTGCAACAGATAGAAAAAGAAAATTGCTAGAAAAACAAAAAAAAGGTAAAGCTAGGTCCAAACAATTTGGAAGAGTAGAAATTCCACAAGAGGCATTCATTGGAGTGTTAAAAATTAATAAAGAAAAATAAAAATGAAATTTTTAAGAAATACTATTAGAAAAATAAAATATAGATTTAAATTTAATGGTTCGAAAAAAGATTTAAATTTTTCTTATTTATCAAACGGAAACACAGATCAAGAATTAAAGAAATTGATGGATTACTATGGTAGCGATAAAGGTGGAAAAAATGGTGAGCATAATTTTGCACAATATTATTCAGAAATTTTTAGCAGCAAAAAGGAAAAGATAAAGAATTTTTTAGAAATAGGATTAGGAACAAATAATTTGGAAGTTCCTAGTAATATGGGAACGGAGGGTGTTCCACTTGCATCCTTAAGAGCCTGGAGAGACTATTTTAAAAATGCAAATATTTATGGTGCAGACATTGATAAAAATATACTCAAAGACGAAGATAGAATAAAAACTTTTTATGTCGATCAAACTAATCCCAAGTCGATTAAAGATTTATTTAATAAAATAGAAAATAAAAAATTTGACATTATTTTAGAAGATGGATTACATGAGTTTAACGCTAATATTTGTTTTTTTGAGAATGCAATTAACTCTTTAAGTGATGATGGAACTTTTATTATTGAGGACATTTATTATAAAGATCAAGATAAATTTATAAAATATTTTAAAAACAGATCCTATAATTTTTCAATTGTAGATATTTTTCATAAAAAAAATATTGCAAATAATTGTTTAGTGGTAATTAAAAAAAATGAAAAAAATTAAAGTTTACGATTGCATAACTTTTTACGATGAAAATTTTTTAGCAAACTTAAGATTTCAAATATTAAATGATGTAGTTGATTACTTCATAATTTGTGAGTCTAAGTTTGATCATAAGGGAAAACCTAAACCAATTAACTTTTCATTAGGTGATAAAAAATTTAAAAAAAAAGTAAGACACATAATTATAGATGAACAATTCCCTAATTTACAAAATGGATGGATTGCTGAGGAATATCAAAGAGAAAAAATATTTAAAGCGTTATACGATGCGTCTGATGAAGATTATATATTATACTCGGATTCTGATGAAATTCCGAATCCTACAAAATTAAAAAACATACAATTAAAAAAAAAATTTGGAATTTTTTTACAAAATTTTTATGTTTATAAAATTAATATTTTTAATAAATATGAAACACCGTGGGAAGGTACTAGATTTTGTAAAAAGAAATTTTTAAAAAGCTTTACTCATCTAAGAAAAAAAATTTTAAAGAAAAATATTACGAAACCGTTTTGGAAATTGGGGATAGAAAAAAATATTGAAATTATTGAAAATGGAGGCTGGCATTTCAATAATTTATACAGCTTAGAATTAATAAAAAAAAAAATTATGACATTTCCTCATACGGAATACAATATTGATGAATTTACAAACATAGAAAAAATAAAAAAAAGGATTGATAATTTAGAGGATCTTTTTGGCAGAGGGTATAAATTTGAAAAGGTTTTTTTAAATGACACTTATCCAGAATATATTTTAAAAAATTCTCATTTGTTTAAAGAGTACATTCTATGAAGCTTTTTTTTCTGAAAAAATGCAAGGCGCCATCAGTTGTGTATTTTACTTATTTACAAACAAAAATTCGAAATATTTTTTTTAGGAATAGAATAAAATATGAAAAAAGAAAGCACAAAGAATTCTTAAAAGACAAAAATATTACTCATGACTTTTTTTCTTCAAATGCTTTTAATTTTTTAGATATTTTAAATAGGTTAAAAAATAATTTTAATTACTTAGAAATAGGATCATTTGAAGGTAATTCAGCAATGTTTATAGCCAATAAATTTCCTAACTCTAAAATCAATTGTGTTGATACTTGGAAAAAAACTGAAGAGTATGATCATGATATGGATTTTTCAGTGATAGAGAGAAATTTTGATAAAAATGTATCTAAATTAAAGAACATTAAAAAATATAAGAATGATAGTAATAGTTTTTTTGAAAATAACATTGATTATTTTCAAGTAATATATGTAGATGGATATCATTATGGCCCCCAAGTATATAAAGACGTAAAAAATTCTTGGAAATTTTTAATGATGGATGGTTATCTTATTTGTGACGATTACATCTGGAATATTTCAGAAAAAATGGATTTAACGCCATGTTTTGCAATAAATAAATTTTTAAAAGAAATAAAATATTGTTATAAAATTGAATTAATTTCTAATAGTCAAATTTTTTTAAAAAAGATAAGAGAAAATTGAATAATTTAGTTTAAAAAAAATATGAAAAAAATAATTATTACTGGTGGAACAGGAAGGTTTGGTTCAGTATTAAAAAACACCAAATCAAAATATAGAACTTTTTTTCCAAACAAAAAAAAATTTGATATTATGAACCTTAACAGCATAAGATCATACTTAAAGTCAAAAAAACCTGATTATTTAATACATCTTGCAGGACTTTCTCGACCCATGAAAATTCATGATGAGAATATAGGTAAAAGCATTGATTTAAACATAATTGGAACTGCTAATATAACTAAAGCTTGTTCTGAAAAAAATATAAAATTAATTTATTTTTCTACAAATTATGTTTATCCTGGCAAAAAGGGAAATTATAAGGAGACTAGTCCTGTTTTGCCTGTAAACAATTACGCCTGGTCAAAACTTGGTGGCGAAGCTTCTGTACAGCTTTATAAAAACTCATTAATCTTAAGAGTATGCATGACCGAAAGACCATTTGTACACTCAAAGGCTTTTGCAAATGTAAAAACTAGTTTTGCATATCATGACGAAATAGCCTCAATTTTGTTTAAGATTGTTGATAAAAAAGGAATTATTAACTTAGGTGGAAAATCACAATCAATTTATAATTTTGCAATAAAAGATAATAAGTACGTGAAAAAAATTTATTTAAAGAAAAAACAAAATTTAGGAATGCCTTATAATTCAACAATAAACTTAAAAAAAATTAATTCCATTATAAAAAAAAATTGATTAAAGGTTAAATTAAAATTGAAGTGAAAAAATTATTTTTATGTTCATTTGCAAGTCAGGATTTAAAAAATAGCGTAAAAAGATTTATTAAACAATCAAATGAGACAGATTTTTATAAAGATGTAAAAATTTTTGGTTGGAATGATCTATCATCAAATAAAAAGAAACAAATAAATTTTTTTTTTGAAAAAAATAACAAAAGACTATTTGGTTATGCATGTTGGAAACCTGAAATAATATTGAATTATTTGAATGAAATTCCTGAGGGGTCTATATTACAATATTCTGATATTGGATGTCACTTAAATAAATCAGGTTTAGAAAGGCTTAAATATTATCTAGATATTATGGAAGGTAATAATATTTTAGCTTTTCAGTACAAAAATCCCGACTTTAAAATTAAAAAAAAATTAAAATTTCAAGTTTATTATGAAAAAGAATATACCAAAAAAGATTTATTTGATTATTTTGAAATACCAAAAGAGTCTAATATTAGTAACTCAGAACAAGTTTGGTCTGGATCTATGTTTTTTAAAAATAATATTAAAACAAAAATTTTCTTAAAAAAGTGGTTAGAAGTTTGTAATATAAGTAGATTAATTGATGACAGTCAATCTGTATCAAAAAATTATAATGAATTTATAGAACATAGACATGATCAAAGTGTTTTTTCATTATTATGCAAATTAAACAATATTGCTTTGTTATCAGCCTCAGAATGTGAATGGGCAGAAGACGAAAAGGGTAGGTATTGGAGTCATTTGAATGAATATCCAATTCTCGCTAAAAGAGACAAGAAGTTAAATATAATAAAGAGATTTTTTTCAAGACAATTAAGAAATATTAGAAGAATTTTAAAAAAATGAAAAACTTGGAAATATATTGTGTAACAAATAAGAAATTAGATTTTCTTGAAAAGACGCATCTTAAATTAGTTGGTGTAGGAAAAGAAAAGTTTTCTGAAAATTATATGAGATGTGATACTAAAGATAATATTTATTATAAAGAAAAATATTATTCAGAACTTACTTTCCATTATTGGTATTGGAAAAATATTTTACCAAATGAAAAATCTGATTGGGTTGGATTTTGTCAAAAAAGACGTTTTTGGATAAAACCTGAAATGTTATCAAATCAAATTTCAACACAAAATCTAAACGATTTTTTATTAACTAATATAGATGATAACCTTGAAAAATTTGATAGTTTTATTTGTAGTCCAATCAAAGTATCAGGGGCAAAAAAAATAAAGATTATTAAAAGAGGATGGAGAAATTTAGTTAAAGATCCATCAATTATTTTTCAACAAAAAAAAGAAACTATTTCCTTTCATTTTGATATGTACCATGGATATAGAAATTTAGAAAAAGCAATTGAATTGCTCGATGAAAAAAATAAAAATGATTTTTTTGAGTATGTAAATAAAAAAAATTATTATAATCCACACATAATGTGTATAGCAAGACCGGAAGTTTTGAATAATTGGTTTAAAAGTTTATTTCCATGGCTTGAGAAATGTGAAGCTAAATTTGGGTATGATAATTTAAAAGGTTATGATACTCAGCGATTATATGCATATCTTGCAGAGAGATATTTGTCATATTGGTTTAAAAAACATACAAAATTTAAAGAACTTCCATGGACTGTATTTGAAATTTAATTCGGAGAGGTGGCCGAGTGGTTGAAGGCGCACGCTTGGAAAGCGTGTAAACGGATAACCGTTTCAAGGGTTCGAATCCCTTCCTCTCCGCCACCGATTAAGCCTTATTTTACTAGTTTATATTAGTTTTTTTTAACCTAACCCAAGATTAATAATAAGCAATTTTAATTAAAAGATGATATAAATTTATTTTCCAAAATATTTAAAAATGACAAATAAAAATACATATCAAGCAGACTCGATTAAAGTTCTCAAAGGACTTGAGGCAGTAAGAAAAAGACCAGGAATGTATATTGGCGATACCGATGATGGTACAGGATTGCATCATATGGTTTACGAAGTAGTCGATAATTCCATAGATGAGGCGCTAGCAGGATATTGTAATAATATCAATGTAAAAATGAATACAGATGGCTCTATTACAGTAAATGACGATGGCAGGGGTATACCTGTTGATATACACAAAGGTGAAAAAAAGTCTGCCGCGGAGGTTATAATGACCCAACTTCATGCAGGAGGTAAATTTGATCATGACTCTTATAAAGTTTCAGGAGGTTTACATGGAGTTGGTGTTTCAGTCGTAAATGCTTTATCAGAAAAATTAAAATTAGAAATTAATAGAGATGGAAAAAAATATTTTATAGAATTTAAAAATGGAGCCGCAATCGCCCCATTAAAAGTTATTGGAAAAGCTAGAGATAATGGCACCCAAATTACCTTTTTGCCCTCAAAAGAAATTTTTTCTTCTGTAAAATTTAATGGAAATATATTGATAAAGAGAATGAGAGAGCTTGCATTTTTGAACAAAGGTATAAAAATTATTTTTATAGATGGA
>Ga0315315_10005507_pt1 | contig 11685 bp, 7 predicted proteins | sample M140m3416metaG_FD_203699 | JGI IMG/M metagenome (GOLD analysis project Ga0315315, IMG submission 203699) | Ammonia-oxidizing marine archaeal communities from Monterey Bay, California, United States - M1 40m 3416 | ecosystem: Environmental > Aquatic > Marine > Intertidal zone | place: USA... | reverse complement strand
GCACGTACCGCTTTTCGTCTTGTTTTATTATGAATAGGGCTTATTGTGCTTTTGGCATTGCTTCTATTTGTTATACTATTTTCTTTTGTTTCTGATGAAAACCTTACTTGCTTTGGTTGTTTTTGTGTTGGTTCTTCTACTACTGGTGGAGAACAATGCCTTTTACTCTTACTGCATGCTGGACCACTTCCTTTCATGGTTATTATTACATATATGTAAGATTATTTCATTCTCTCATCATCTCCAGGAGAGGTTATTAAATGATTTGGAGATGCACGATTTTGAAAATCATCATCACCTTCTGCACCTTTAGCTAATAACTTCTCAATCATGACTGTATTTCCAGTTTGGATTGCTTTTTGTAAAAGTTTATCCAATATTTCTTGTTTTTTTGGAGTAGTTCCTCCTCGTCTGGTTCTAGATTTTTTTGAATGAGATTTTCTAGTTCGCTTAGCATGTTTTCGAGTCTTACGTGAAGCGTTCTTCCCTCTCTTTCTACGGATAGTTACTTGTTTATTTTTCATAAAACGTTTATAAATATATGGTATATTATTTTCTTGTATTCCTATACAAAGTGAACGGATGTGGCAACATACTCTATTTTTATTAGCAACAACTATAAGCACTATATCAATAACTTTTGCATTTGAATACGATTTTGCAGCATTAGCATTAAACATATCACAGGCGGCTTATTGTATGCCTGAAACAGCAATAGATTCCAAATCATGGAATTGTGCAACCTGTTCTCCCAATGTTATGTTTGAGACTAGTTATGCAGGACATGGAGAATTAGTATTGTTTGGATATATTCCCGAGCGTGATTCGCTCTTTCTAGCCTATCGTGGTTCAACAAACATACAAAACTGGATTGATAATGTACAGGTGCGACAAGAATCTCCTTACCAAGATACCGAAATAGGTGTTGAACATGGTATGTATTCTCTCTACGCATCATTGCGAGATAATATAACAGTGATGCTTAATCATATGGTAACTAAGTATAATACGAAACGACTAGTTGTAACAGGTCATTCATTGGGAGGTGCTCTTGGAACACTAACTGTGTTTGACATGATGTATACAAATTCGCCGTTTATGGTAACAGATTTGATTACATTTGGTGCTCCACGTGTAGGAAATGAACGTTTCACACAATACTTTGAAAGGTTTGAACTACATGTATCACGTGTGACGCATTATTATGATATGGTTCCTCATGTTCCAGAGACATTTTTGGGATACAAACACATACGCGACGAGGTTTGGTTTAATGAACCATCAACCTCCTATATTGAATGTTCCGACGGCGAAGACCTTAATTGCTCTGATTCCTGCTCACCTATTCACTGTACAAGTACTTCTGACCATATGACATATATGAAAATACCTATGGGCACAGAAGGATTATGTTAATTTTGTTTAACGGTATAATTTTAAAAACTGAAATACTAATGGTATAAACGAAATAATAGTTCCACCAAGAATATAGGTGGGCATATTATAACCTAGGATACAATGATGATAACCCGGATACACCGTAAATATTCCATCAATAATAATTGAAAGTAAAAGACTTGCAAGAATAACTGGTTTTACGGTATGTAAATTGGTAGTACCATACACTAAAATAAATGCTACCATAAACCCAACTACAGCAATTGCATCTTTTACATATCCAGCAGAATATATCATATTTTATATATTATATATTATAGTTTGATTATTCTTTATGACCATGTTTAGAATTTACATCATTTGAATAATAATAATATAAATTCACTGGAACTGCAAAGAGTGCCAAAATACTATATACAAAGTACATTATTGTCCCTGTTATAAAACAGATACATGCAAATAAATGATACTCAAATAGTTGTTTTGAATATGATACATTCTCATCATTGTTTATTTTTGCAGGTGTTACAGAAAAATAACGGTTTGCTCGTGAAATCACGTCAAAATCATTATTTCTTATTCCATTATCGATCATAAGTTTCTTTAATTCATCAGTATAACATAATGTTCTTGTATAAAATGTTTGATAGGGAACATAATGATGTATAATATGTGTTGCTCCAAAATTACAACAAAATAATTGAAATCCATATAATGACCAATGATCCAATATTTGATTTTGGTAATAAACAGATGACTCTATAATATCACCATAATAATGAGATGTATTACTCATTAATACCAAACAACTCTGACGTATAAAGTTTGGTAAGACACAAAGAGCATGATAACCATAAATCCATGATAAGTATGGTTGAGGTATAACCATAATAGATAACATATGGAAAACGAATAATATATTCAACACAACATTTATTATAAATGTTGGTGAAGATAAAAGTATCATCTCATATAAATCTAACACATCTGTATCGTTTGATATTAAATATGATATAAATAATGATGCAGACGTATTCATAGTTATTGCAATTCGAATCTGACCTGGAGGTAGTCCCAATCCAATTAATCTTTCTTCAATATCGTTTATCTGACCACTATTGTTATGATGATGCAAATGTATTTTACGTCTCCACCAAGGATTTACATTAAACTTTGCAATCCAAATAAGAAAAAAACATATATTTTGTATCCATGGGTCATGCTTAAAATAAAGATTATGTATTAAATCATGTTCGATCTCATGTAAAATACTTATTGAAAGACCAATACTTATAGTAATTATGGTCATAGGTCCCCAAGTTATCATATCGCGTGATAACAGAGAAAAATACCATTTTCCACACATGCATATTATATATATTGTCCATATGAACAATGCGCTGCATATAGTATTTCTATTAGACCTGTGTAAAATAGGATACTTTGCGATAAGCTCACGTTCAGTTTGATGAATTTTAGAACATATTATTTGTTCCTGTTCGTTTCGATTTAATTGTATATTTTTTGTTATTATAGTCATCTTATATATAATAAGTTAATAGGTATTTATTGATTTAAGTGAAATTGTTATCGACATTAGATATATCGTCTATTTCATAATGAGATATAGCTTCTATTAACCATTTTTTGGGAATAGACTTCTTAATGAAACCTTGAATAGATCTCTTTGCTCCACCAATAATTAGTTCGTACGCCTCTTCCCAGGTGCGTTCTTTTGCAGTCATGGTTTTCTCTTTTTTCCAATTTACTTGGAGAACATTAGAAGGGTTAATATTTTCAACCCAACAATTTATTTGTTTGGCCCCACGAATAATAACGTTTGTGGAATCATTCTTATCAATACATAAGAACCAGTAGTCGCGATTATTTATATGCTTTCCATGAGTTTCAATTAAACTAATCATCTTACATAGGTTCATTGCCTTAGGAATATCATCAATGGATAAATCTGTAAAGGCATATACCATTCCAGCCTTGCTAAAACAATTGTCTGTACTACCAATGCTTGTCTTGATGTTGACAGGATACGTCGTTACCTTATCATAATCAAGAATCAACATATCACCAAACTTACGTGCTGACTCATCAATAATATGGTCTTTAAATATATGATGTTTTTGTAACGCTCGCTTTATACTGCCCTCATCTATAAGGGATCCTCCTCTCCCTTCACCTTCCACTTTATCACTTATTTCAATACCCGTATCGCTCAAGAAATCTCTAATTTCATTCAAAATAGGAGGAATATTTGCCGCTTCCATTGTATATCTTTATGTTGCGAACTTCATAAAACTATTTAATAATTCAATTCTTATTTTCAAGGTATAAATTGAATCTTCTTCTTCGTTATTATGATATACAAACTATAACAGTAACCTATGGTGCCTACTCCTAAATCTGAAATACATGAAAAAGGACAATACTTTACTTCAAATACCCTACTTAAACAATGTGTAAATAGTTTTGTTTTGAATAATCCTGAACGTGTGCTTGAACCATCGGTTGGAAGAGGTGATTTAATTGATAGTTTATGTTCCATTTCAGATAATATACATTTTGATATGTACGAGATTGACCCTAATATCGAAATGCTACCATGTGTTAATCTTGAAAACTTGATATATGGTGACTTCCTTACACAGACGATTACGCGTAAATACAAAACAATCATAGGTAACCCTCCATATGTAAAAACATCAACTGGAAATCTGTATATAGATTTTATAGAACAGTGTCATAACATGCTAGAAGATAAAGGTGAGTTAATATTTATAGTTCCTAGTGACTTTCTAAAACTAACTAGCGCAGCACCTCTTATTCGTCATATGATGGAATCTGGGACATTTACACATGTATTCAGACCAAATAACGAAAATCTATTTGAGAATGCAAGTATTGATGTAATTGTATTTCGTTACTGTTTAGATCCATTATTAGAACGAACTGTTTTATATAATGATGAACCTAAACGTCTAGTCGAAACAAATGGAATCATAACATTTGTTCCAATTGATGCTCCGATAAGTGTAGATACATTAAATAATTACTTTGATATATATGTTGGTATGGTGACAGGATGCGAATCTGTATTCAAAAATGAAACATTTGGAACAATAAATATACTTAATAAAAAAGATACAATTGACAAATACATAATGACAAATGTATTTCCTACAACAAATCATGACATTGACACATATTTACTTGAACACAAAGAGAAACTTATTGGGCGCAAAATAAGAAAGTTTAACGAATCTAATTGGTTTGAATGGGGAGCATTACGTAATTATGATAATGTAACTTCACGTCTAGGAGAAGACTGTATTTATATTCATACACTTACACGCGATACAGAAGTAGCCTTTGTTGATAAAGTAACCTATTTTGGAGGTGGTCTTATTGCTCTCATTCCGAAAATAAATGCTCCGCGAAAATTAGATTTGAATAAAGTTGTACGTTTCATTAATAGCATACAATTTCGTGAAAATTATATATATTCAAATAGGTTTAAAATCGGTCATCGACAAATATGTAATAGCACTATAGATTTGAATTATGTATCTAGTATTTAGACCATGTATTATTTAATAAGCAGTTATATTTTTTTTTATTTATAAATAGTATAACATGTCTATCGCATATAGCACTGATGGAACTTTCAAAGTAATTACTGTAACAGGTAGTTATTCTGGAACTCTTGCAGATGCACTTTCTAATATGACTGGTGGATCATTTAATCCAGCATCAGATAATTTAAGAATTATAGGTGCTGATGCAAACCAATCAGCAATATGGACAGACTTTCAGTTTCTTTATTCAACTACTGGACAAGAAAAACCTGGTAACATGCATATTGAAAATATCACATTTGAAACCACTAGTGTAGATGGGTACTGTATTTACACTAGAGATACATTGCTCACTATGAAGGATGTAACTATTAATGGATATAGTGGAGGACAAGGTCGCTGGACGGAAACAGGTGGAGGCGCGTTACGTCTTCGAGCTGCAGATTATTCTTCCTTGAACCATAGTGCTAGCACACCAACATTAGATAATGTAACTGTTACAAATTGTTGTAGAGGTCTCCGTATTCAAGATACAAATGGATGTTATGCCATAAATTGTAAAATCGAACAAGCTTCCGGTGCTGATTATGCAGTAAGTGATAATGGTTTATATTTTGCAGCAAATGATTATAAAAGTGGTACTGGATGTCAAAACTGTACATTTGATACATGTACCGTAGGAAAAGTTGGACAGGTAGCTTTTATGAGCATTGGAGGTTTTAATAATGAATTTAAAAACTGTACCATGAATACATCTACCGGTGCAGGATTTGGTTGCTATAATACAAATGGAACTATTAAGGCTACAAACTGCACATTTACGAATGCAAATACTGCTGTAACAGGCGAAACAAGTGGATGGGGAGGAGGTGTAGATAACTTCGAGGGAGCTGCATGTGGTATGAATGTAGAGACTGGTGATACATCAGCAGATGTGATTGTATCTAATTGTACTTTTGTTAGTGGTGGCAATATTGTTTATTCGAAAACTGGTGCCGGTGCCATGACCCCCACAAACAATACTGTTACACTAAGTGCATTTACGGGTGGTTTAGGTAAATGGTTATCCTATACTACCGATAGCAACTATAAGGTAATTACTGTATATGGAAATTACTCTGGAACTTTAGATGATGCTCTTACCTTAACAGGTGGAACATTTACTACTAGTTCAGATAGTGATTTAAAAATTACGGGTTCCACAAGCACACAAAGTGATACTATTTGGAATGATTTCCAGTTTGGTTATTCAACACATGGAAAACCTGAATATGTTCATATTGAAAATATAACATTTTTTACTACTAGTGTTGATGGATACTGTCTATATACTAGAGATACATTACTCACTATGAAGAATGTGACTATTGATGGGTATAGTGGTGGTGAAGGTCGTTGGACAGAAACAGGTGGAGGCGCATTACGTCTTCGAACTGCAGATTACTCTTCCCTGAGTCATACTGGTTCTGCGAGTGATGGTTCTGATTCGACATTATTTCAGGTAACTGTAACAAATTGTTGTAGAGGTCTTCGTCTTCAAGATTCAACTGGCATTTATGTCAAGGGATGTGATATCGTAAAGGGAAGTAATTCTGATGGTTCCGATGCCGCATATGGTATAAGTGACAATGGTTTATATTTTGCAGCAGGTGATTATAAAAGTAGCACTGGATGTCAAAACTGTACGTTTGACGATTGTGAGGTAGAAAGTGCTGGTCAAGTAGCCTTTATGAGCATTGGAGGTTCTAATAATAAATTTATAAACTGTAAAATGAATACATCTACTGGTGCAGGATTTGGTTGCTATAATACAAATGGAACAATTGAAGTTACTAATTGTGAATTTACAAATGCAAACACTGCTGTAACAGGCGAAACAGCCGGACACGGAGGAGGTGTAGATAATTTTGGTGGAGCTGCATGTGGTATGAATGTAGAGACTGGTGATACATCGGCAGAAGTAATTGTATCTAATTGTACTTTTAATAGTGGTTCAGGAGATGTATTTTGGAAAAGTACTACTGTTGGAACCATGAAAACCAGATATAATACTCTAGTAGCAAGTGGTTTTCCTAACGGTGGATGGGGAACTAACTTTACTCCACCTGTCATCACTCAAGTAACACCTATTTCCAATGATGCATCATTAACGCCGAGTTATGTATTTAGCAGCGATATTGCTGGAACAATTACTTCTTCTTTGGCGTTTAGCACTACAACTACATCTGTTGTAGGAAATAATACAGTTACATTTAATACATTAACAAAAATGTCATATTCTGGTGAAACTATAACTATTACTAATGCAGCCACAAGTGGTATAGAAACTGCAAGTTTGATTACAATCCCTGATTTTACTATTGATGTTATATTAACTTCTGTATCAATCGCTACCAGTAATGCAGCTTCTAGTCTAACAAAGGCTAATGATACAATCACATTATCATTTACTTCATCACATGCAATTACAACACCAACTGTAGCATTCACAAGTGGATCTTCTGCTGTAACAGGACCACCTAGTATCACTAATACTAGTGGAAATGATTGGACTGCAACTTATCTTGTTAATTCTGAAGATACTGGCGGACTAATTGGTTTTGCAGTTGATTTTACGAATACTGAAGGAAACAATGGAACACAGGTGACAAGTGTTACTGATGCAACATCAGTAACTGTCGATTTAGTTAGCCCAGATATTTACACACTCGTGTCTATTGAATCTAATAATACGGTAACCACTACTGCAAAAACAGGAGATGTTGTTACATTAACATTTACTGCAACTGAAACAATTAATTCACCTACCGTTACATTTACTACAGGAGGGTCAGCTATAACAGGAACAGCACCTACTATTACAAATACTTCAGGAAATACATGGACTGCAGTATATACAATCATGGTTACAGACACTGATGGAGCAGTTGGATTTACTATTGATTATACAGATACAGTTGGAAATGCAGGCACACAAATAAATAATGTAACTGACGGAACGTCAGTCACGGTTGAAAAAGAACTCCCTGATATAACTACTTTTATAATGGACGATTCTGCATTGAAATTAGGAAATCCATCATCTGTTTCACTAGTATTTTCATCAGCTGTTGAAGGATTTGTTAGTAGTTCTTATATTGCTCCAGCAACAAGTGGTTCTGGTACATTGTCTCTAATGACATCCAATACTGATAATACAGTATGGACAGGTATTTTTACACCATCAAATGCGATTAATGATGCTAATGGTGTTTTAACATTGTCGATGGGAAAGTTTGATGGTTCTGGAAATGAAATAACTAACTCGGTAACTAGTGCTGGATATGAAAGCGGTGCAACACAAACTGCTTTGGCATCAGTAACTCCTATCACATTTAATGGAACTACTACTGTAATTAATAGAACACCCTCGTATGTATTTTCAAGCACACAAGCAGGAACCATTACTGTTAATAACGCAACATTCAGTTCTAGTGTATCGGCAACTTCAGGAAATAATACAATTACTTTCGATCAACTTGCTGATTACACTACACATGATACAATCACAATCATATTGACAGATTCTTCTGGAAAACCTTCTGCTGCATTAACCGTTCCATCTTTTACTGTAGATACAACTACATCCACTCTAGATGTTATTAATACAGTTAGTGGCAAAGCAGAACTTACTAATACACTTACTTCTAATGGTGTAACTGATCAAACTGGTAAAACAACTGATTTACCCACTAATACAAATCAACATGCGTCTTACAAAGCAAGAATTACATACCCTAATGCAGATTACTCTGCGTTAACTGAAGCAAATAAGAATAATATAAAAATGAAGGTTGCAGAATTATACTCAGCTGAATTAAAGATTGATTCAAGTAATACAATTTATGTCGATATTATCGAAGGCTCTGTAATTATTGATGTATATATGATGACTACTACAGCAATTGCATCAAATATAATGATTTGCTTCCCAAAAGGAACACCTGTTACTACCAACCAAGGAGAGATGTCAATTGAAGATCTTATTCCAGGAGTTCATACCATTCGTGGAAAAAAGATTACAGCGATTACTTGTACTCATCCAAGTACCGAACATATTGTGCTCATTAAAAAGAATGCATTGGGTAAGAACATTCCATGTATTCCCACAAGGATCAGCAATCATCACAGAGTCTTCTATAAAGGTAACATGGTAAAAGCATCTGACTTGATCAACATGTGCGAAGGTGTTATAAAATCCCCATACAATGGAGAGACCTTATATAACGTGGTCATGAAAAAGCACGATAAGATGTTGGTCAATAACCTCATTTGTGAGACACTGCATCCCAATAATGCCATGGCTAGAATATGTGCAGGCGAATACACTCATCGCGAAAAGGTGGAACTTTGCAACATATTAAAACGTATTGGAAAAACTAATGATTATAATGCATACAACAAGTTCTATGCTACTTTGAAATAAATCATAATATTTATAAATACATGTAAGATATAGAAAATATATCGTCTATATCTTATTTATCTCTGTCACCCCTTCTATTTATCATATGGATTGGTAAGATATAAGGTATAACTGTACTTTATTAACATAATCTATAGTATATAGATATATACTTCTTTAGGCATGGTGCTCATTTCATATACATCAGGAAGTACAATTTTTACTAATGCTATGTGGCAGACCGCTGGTTCGCCCACCGTAGTTGAACTCGGAGAGGGATGGCAGACTATCCAGTCTGAAGCGTTTAAACAGACCAATATCACAGCGATTGTGATTCCCGCATCCGTCACGCTCATCGATAATTATGCGTTCTATCAGTGTGCTAATCTTACATCCGTCACGTTCGCTACAAACAGTGTTCTCTCACATATAGAATCAGCCGCGTTCTCTGAGTGTACTAGTCTTACATCCATCACCATTCCCACAAACGTTACTATTATTGGAAACAATGCGTTCTCCTCTTCCGGCATCACCTCTATCGAGATCCCCGCGTCCGTTAACGAGATGGGACAGGACGTGTTCCAGCAGTGTACTAGTCTTACATCTGTCACGTTCGCTGCAGGCATAGCACTTACAACCATCAATGTTGGTATGTTCTCCGATTCCAGTCTCGTCTTTATCACCATCCCTGCATCCGTCACATCCATCGAACAGAGCGCGTTCTCCAATACCGTGCTCATCTCCATCACCATCCCTGCATCCGTCACCTCCATCGGGACCAACGCGTTCATCGACTGTTCCAGTCTTACATCCATCACGTTCGCTACAGGCAGCGTACTTGAAACCATCGGTGATTCAGCGTTCGCGAATTGTGGTATTGAGTCAAACGCTCTAACGATCCCTGAAACAGTCACCTCCGTCGGTGATTCAGCGTTCGCTCATAATCATAACCTCTCCGGCGTCATCATGATGTCCAATACCTTCTCTAGTTTTGTGTTCCAGAATTGTTCAAACCTTACAACTGCGACAATCAGATGCAGAAGCATGTCGGTAGGGATGTTCATTAATTGTGACAATCTTTCAGATCTGTCAATAAGTAATAGACCAGGAGCTAATGAGCCTATGCCAACCATTGGGTCCATAATCAGTAATACTACTACTCAAATTCAGATGGATTTGAGTAATGTGATAATTGAACCAAGTGCATTTATAAACCAAACTCTAATTACAAATATATCTTTGAGTGATGTGACAATTGGGTCAAGCGCGTTCTCTGGGTGTTCAGGCATTACAACTATTAGTACAATCAACAATATCTCCATCGGTGCGTCCGCATTCTCTGGATGTACAGGCATTACATCTATAGATTTTACAGGCACGAGTAACTCCATCGGTGCGTCCGCATTCTCTGGGTGTTCAGGCATTACGTCTATAGTTTTTACAGGGTGGGTTCAGACCATTGGGTCAAACGCGTTCTCTGGTCTTTCTGGTCTTACATCCGTAACGTTCGTGGAACAAACTAGCATAGGTGACAATCTAACCATTGGGGACTCTGCGTTTGAGCAGACTGGTATTACTTCCATTACCCTTCCCAACTACGTCACCTCCATCGAGCAGGAGGCGTTCTATCTATGTTCCAGTCTTACATCCGTTACATTCACTGCAAATGGTAATGATTCTTTAGCCATCGGAGCGAGCGCGTTCAAGCAGACCGCTATCACTTCCATTACTCTCCTCGACAGAGTCACCTCCATCGGTGCATCCGCGTTCTCTGAGTGTACTAGTCTTACATCTGTCACTATTGATCACAGTTTTACTGTTACTGAACACCTCACCTCCATCGGTGCGTCCGCGTTTTATGGGTGTACCAGCCTTACATCCATCATCTTCAATTCAACCAGCATTTCATCATCCATAACACACGATCTTCAAACCATTGGAGACAGTGCATTCCAAAATACTGCACTTACCTCAATCATTCTTCCCAATAGCATCAGCACCATAGGTTCTAATGCGTTCGATATTACTTCGCTCGATAAGGTGTTTATTACTCAAAGCGGAGGCAGTCATGATATCAGTGGAACAACTTATAGTCACGGCGATACAGTTTCATTTTTTGGTTCTCCAACAATCACTATAATTAATCATGAGTCTGTGTCACCAACTGCAGAGATTACATATAATCCTGCAGGCCCTTATAAGAATGGGGATACTGTAACTATTACAGCTACATTCAATGAAATTATGGCATTA
>Ga0315315_10005503_pt1 | contig 11694 bp, 6 predicted proteins | sample M140m3416metaG_FD_203699 | JGI IMG/M metagenome (GOLD analysis project Ga0315315, IMG submission 203699) | Ammonia-oxidizing marine archaeal communities from Monterey Bay, California, United States - M1 40m 3416 | ecosystem: Environmental > Aquatic > Marine > Intertidal zone | place: USA... | reverse complement strand
GATTCCTTCTTTTCCTGTAGACACTCATATACACAGGTTGCTGTATAGGTGGGGACTTTCTTCAGGAAAAAACGTTATCCAAACAGAGAAAGACGCAAAAAGACTTTTTCCGAGACGACTATGGAATAAACTTCATCTACAGATTATTTTTTATGGAAGAGAGAGATCCCCTGCTCGCGCATGGAATATTAAAAAAGACCCTATAACATATAAAATAGGCAGAAAGTCAATTTTAAATAAACTTACTAATCCTTAAAAACCTTTTCTTTTCGGGACCTAATCATACATTTTTTTATTTTATTAATCACACTATCCGAAGGTGTTTCAAAACACGTATTCAAATATGACTTAACTTCAAAAAAAGAAGATATGTCATCTTTGACTTGATTATCGGTGATTGCTTTAAAATTTAGTTTTAGTGTATTTGGTTCTTCTAATTCGTTGTAGATATATTTTACAATATCATTATTAGTAGAGGTTTTACTCATAGGCAACTTGTTTTGGTTTGATTTTTTTTCTTAATGCAATTAGAGCATAACGCATTCTGCCAAGTGCTGTATTTATACTCACGTTTGTTGATTCTGCTATTTCTTGGAAACTCATATCCATGTAGTGTCTCATTATTAATACTTCTCTTTGTTTTTTAGGTAAGCCTTGAATAATTTTTTTTAGATGTTTTTTTGTGTCTTTTGACAAAACATCTGATTCTGAAAAATCTTCAGAAAACTTTAGACTATTAAAAATATCTGAGCCATCAGGAAGAGTAATTTTTGGGTTTCTTCTCTCTTTTCTAAAATGGTCAATAGCTTGATTGTGGGCTATTCTTAAAATCCAAGGTAAGAACTTACCCTGTTCATTGTATTTTTTGTTTTCAATAATATTCATTGTTTTGATAAATACATCTTGAAGGATATCTTCTGCTATATACTTATCTTTAACAATTAAATAAATCGTTGTGAAAATTCTAGACTTATGTCTATCAATTAGTATAGACATGGCCTCATTGTTACCTTTTGTATAAAGTGATACTAAACAACTATCACTTAATTCCGTTTTTAACATAATAATTAATATAATTTAGTAACGTAGAGGTCTATACCATATTGTATTGTTTAGTGAATAATATTTGTCTAAATATAATTATAGATTCTATAAATTCAAAAAAAGATGTCTGAGCCAAAAAACATAATAATAAAAAACGCCAGGGTAAATAATTTAAAAAATGTTACTGTTACAATTCCAAGAAACAAGTTCGTTGTTATATCAGGCATCTCAGGATCTGGAAAATCATCTCTAGCTTTTGATACAATTTTTGCAGAGGGACAAAGGAAGTATATTGAAAGTTTAAGTTCATACGCTAGACAGTTTCTAAAAAGAATGGACAAACCGAATGTAGATTTTATAGAAGGTTTGTCTCCAGCAATTGCTGTAGACCAAAAAAGAAATAATAAAAACCCTAGATCTACTGTTGGAACACTATCTGAGGTATATGATTATTTGAAGCTTCTTTATTTAAATATTGGCAAAACTATTTCCCCGGTTTCAGGAAACGAGGTAAAGAAAGAAACTCCTGATGATGTTTTAAAGTTTATTTCAAAGTATGATAAAGAAAAGTATTACATTTCAATAAAAAGAACCTCTACCAAACAAACTTTTAATAGAGATTTAGAAACCCTTTTGAATAAAGGTTTTACCAGGATAATTATAGAAAATCAGTTTTATACTATCGAGTCTTTACTTGATAAAAAAAAGACCTATACAACTTATGATGTTCTTATTGATAGAGGAGTTGTTTCTTCTGGTGATGAAAGTTTTAATTTTAAAATTATTGAAGTGTGTAAAGAAGGTTTCTTTGAGGGAGGCGGACGATTAGAGGTTGTTATACCTAAGATCAAATCTAGAGGGTTTTCTAATAAATTTGAACTTGATGGCATTTCTTTTATTGAACCTACACTTAACCTTTTTAGTTTTAATAATCCATACGGTGCGTGTTCGGGCTGTGGCGGTTTTGGTAATGTATTGGGTTTTGATAAAAATAAAATTATCCCTAATGAAAAACTTTCATTGTACTCTAACTGTATTGCCCCGTGGCGAACTGAAAAAATGAAAGTGTGGCTCGAGCCACTTATTGAAAACAATAAATCTCTAGGTGTTGATATACACAAGCCATATTTTGAACTTAGTGATAAAGAAAAAAATATAGTTTGGGAAGGAAGTAAAAGCTTTAAGGGAATAAACACATTCCTTTCTTACTTAGAAAGAAAAAGCTATAAAATTCAGTATAGAATTATTGCTTCTAGATATAAGGGTAAAACCTATTGTACATTATGTAATGGAACAGGGATAAGAGAAGAGGTGAAAAACGTAAAAATTAATAACAAAAATATTATTGATATTGTTTTAAGCCCAATAGATAAAATTCTTGATTTTTTCCAAAAAGCAAAACTTTCACAAAATGAACAAAAATTATCTAATAGGGCATTGCAAGAAGTTTTGTCAAGATTAAACTACATAAACAATATAGGACTTGGATACCTAACCTTAAATCGAAAAGTAAATACTCTTTCTGGTGGAGAGTTCCAAAGAATTAAGTTGGCTACCTCTTTAGGGAGTTCACTTGTTGGCTCTCTTTATGTGTTGGACGAACCTACTGTTGGCTTACATCCTCATAATACAAAAAAATTAATTGAGATATTACGTTCACTCAAAGATATTGGAAACACAGTAATAGTAGTTGAGCATGACGAGGAGGTAATTTTGTCATCAGATTTTTTAGTTGATATTGGCCCTGGTGCAGGAAATAACGGTGGGGAAATTGTTTTTTCTGGACCAACATCATCTATTAGTAATAATACTAAAGGCCCAACAAGTGAATTTATTTTTAATAAAAAAACATATCAACGTCTAGAAACAAGAAAGTTTAAAAAACAAATTGTTTTAAAAAACGCCTCTGAAAATAATCTAAAAAATATTAATGTTAATATACCCCTAGAATGTTTGGTCGTGGTGACAGGTGTTAGTGGATCAGGAAAGTCAACATTAATTAAACAGATATTGTATCCAGCTATTGCAAAAAGGCTTGACAAAAAATATGATAAAGAGGGTAAGTATGGTTCAGTTGGTGGTGATATTGATTATTTAAATAATATTGAAATTGTTGATCAAAACCCAATTGGCAGATCATCACGTTCTAATCCTGCTACCTACTCTAAAGCATATGATGGAATAAGGAAAATATTTGCTATCGAAGGAGAAAAGGTCGACAGGCAAATTAAACCCTCTGACTTTTCGTTTAATGTTGATGGAGGGCGATGTGAAGATTGTCTTGGTGAGGGTGTTAAAAAAATTGAAATGCAATTCATGGCTGATTTGTTTTTAGAGTGCAGTGCGTGTAAGGGAAGAAGGTTTAAAAAAAATATTTTAGAGGTAAAGTATCAAGAAAAAAATATTTTCGATGTCCTTGAGTTAACAATAGAGGAGGCTCTTAGTTTTTTCTCAGGATCAGCGGCTATTCAAAAAAAATTAAAACCGATGAATGACGTTGGTTTGGGATATTTAAGGTTAGGTCAATCCTCAAGTACACTAAGTGGAGGAGAGGCCCAAAGATTAAAATTAGCATCGTATTTAATTGAAGAAAAGTCATCACAAAACAATAGCCTTTTCATATTTGATGAACCAACTTCTGGACTACACAATAAAGACATTACGTATTTCATGTCATCAGTTTCAAGATTAATCGATATGGGTAATTCTGTGATCATTATTGAACATAACACCGAGTTAATAAAACAAGCTGATTGGTTAATTGATATGGGTCCTGATGGTGGTGAGAATGGTGGTGAAATTTGTTATCAAGGCACTCCTTCTAATTTAATTAAATTAAAAAATAACAAGACCGCAAAATATTTAAAAAACCAGTTCGTTAAGTATTAAGTTATCATCAATAAAATATTTAATTAATTTTACATAAAATACTAAATAATGGCTAAAAAGATTGTTGCTGCAAATTGGAAGATGAATAATGATGAATATTCTTCAAAATCATTAGCTTATGAGTTTTTAAAACTTGTAAGCAGGCAGAATAACATAGAAACAATTAAGATAATTTGCGTTCCCTTCCCTTTTTTGGCAACAATTAACCTTATGTGTCAGGGCGCTGAGTCAGTATTTGTAGGTGCCCAAAATTGTAGTTCACATGATAAAGGTGCTTTTACTGGAGAAGTGTCTGCCAACATGCTTCAAAGTTTAAAAATTCCATACGTAATTATTGGTCACAGTGAAAGAAGGGAGTTGTTCTTTGAAAAAAATAAAGATTTAATCAAAAAAGTTGAGTTAGCTATAGAAAATAATATAAGCCCCATTTTTTGTTGTGGAGAACCTTTAGGTATAAGAGAAAAAAATAATCATATTGATTATGTAATCAATCAATTAGAAGAAACGGTTTTTAATTTAAACACTGAAGACTTTTCAAGGTTAATACTAGCTTACGAACCAATTTGGGCTATTGGTACAGGAAAAACGGCAAGTAATGAAGAAATTCAAGAAATGCACTCTGCTATAAGAAAAAGCATTACAAAAAAATATGGATCATCCATATCACAAAAAACAAGTGTTTTATATGGTGGAAGTGTAAAATCAGTAAACGCTAAAGAAATCTTTGACCTTAAAGATGTTGATGGTGGATTAATTGGAGGAGCTTCTCTAAATGCTCAGGAGTTTATAGACATCGTCAACTCCAATAATTAGTACCAATGTTTAGGTTAAGCTTTATTTATAAAACTATTTTTAGTTTTATTTTTTTTCTTCCTTTTTTTTCTTTTTCTCAAACCATAAATAGTTATAATAAAGATAATTTCTTAGAACAACTTAACAGGGATTTTAATTCTTTTGGAATCCAGGCTACAGAAAAAGAGTTACTTGAAAACACCAGGCAAAACTTTATAAATAAAATAAAAGAAGATTCTAAAGATTATTTTATAGAAATTATTAATTATTCCAAAGCTAATGGTCAGGATGAACTGTTGTCTTTTTTGTATTACACAAACTGGCTTCTAAACAACAACATTAAATCAAGCTCTAGCATCGAGAAAATCTTAATATATCACTATTATGATTTATATAACCCAAAAGAAAACAGTAAAAATTACTTCTTTTCTTTATGGGATATAATCACCAATAAAGTAATTGCTAATGAGACATCTTTTACAGTAAGTGTAAAAGATAACTTTAAGGTAGGTGTCGAAGATTTTTTAGATTTTGGTTTATATGATAATACTGGCACTATTTTAGGAACCTTAGTTTTCTCTTTTTTAAGTTCCGATATTTTTATTACTTCAGAGTTTCATGATTTTAAAATTGAGAGGCCTAACTTTAATTACTTTCCTGATGTTAGTGTTATTGATGGGGTTAAAGGAAAGGTAACGTCTATTGTAAAGAATAGGTATTTAGGTGAGGTTGAGTTCTTGCTTCAAAATTTTACTATTGATTTAAAGTCCGGTAAACTAGTCTCGAATGAAAGTGTTTTAAATTCAAATAAATTAAAAGGAATAAAAGGATCACTAGAGTATCAGCCATCTAAAAACAAACCGAAACACAACAATCAATTTAATTTTTTATCCGACAATTCAGACAAAGAAATAATAATTAAAAAGAATACTAAGTTAAAAACAGGCATCTCAATTGAAGGAGATTTTTTATACTCAAAATCTCTTTCTGGAAAAGAATCAGAATTATTGTTTTTAATTGATAATGAAAAAAAAATAAGTGTTAAGTCTAAGTCTTTTTTAATTGACGATAATAAAATTTCCTCATCAGCAACCAGGTTTAATCTTTATTACAATAAAGACTCTATCTATCACCCTTTGGTAGAGTTTAATTTTGATCTGGAATCAAACAAAATTCAAACATTAAATATAGAAGGCGTTTTAAAAAACACTCCATTTTATTCTTCATTCTTTAACATAGAACTAGACCCTGACCAACTAACCTACACTATAGGTGAAGATATTATATATTTTAATATGATAATTGCACCAAGTCAAAGGCCACTAAATATTTATTCGAAAAATCACTTTTCGAATCAAAAACTGAACCAGATGACGGACCTTAATGGCACCAATATTTTAAAGGCTGTTTTTACTTATTATTCTAAAGTAAAAAGAAAAGATTTTTACCTTAATGATTTAGCATATTATTTTAAGTCTAACCCAGATTTCATGGAATCGGGCCTTATAAGTTTGTGGAGAAACGGTTTTGTGTCCTATAATAGAGAAACTGGTTTAATTGAGGTTTTACCAAAACTTAGACACTATTATTATTCGCATTTAAAAAGATCTGACTTTGATGAGTTTAGTTTTAGTTCTCTAACTAAAAACTCAGATAACTTAATTTATAATTTAAAGTCTAATACAATGATGTTCAGGGGTGTTGAAAGTGTTACTCTAAGTAATAAAAATAATATAGTTGTTTTTCCAAAAAACGGAAATCTAACCTTAAAGAAGGATAGAGAGGTTAATACAGTTGGAGACATTTCTGTTGGAAATTTTGATTTTAAAAGTGTTGACCTTGTTTTTAATTATAACTCATATCTAATTGATTTAAAAGAAATTGACACCTTAAAAATGTTAACAAAAAAAAATGCTAGAGATAGTTATAATTATCTATATAATATTGGAGGAGATTTATATATTAATCACCCTAAAAACAAATCATCAAGGAGAGAACTTCCTAAATTCCCCTCTTTTATTTCAGATAAAAGCACCAAAATATTTTTTGATATGCCAGAAGATTATGGTCAAGAATATGATAGCACTTTCTATTTTTCTATTGATCAGTTTCAAATTGATAGTTTAGACAAATCTTCTCTTCCAAAATTTGAGTTTCCAGGAACCTTTTATTCAAATAATATTATAAACCCTTTGGCGGCTAAACTTATCACAATGCCTGATAATTCATTTGGTTTTACAATGGATCTTAGCGAGAAAGGTTTAGATGCTTATAATAAAAAAATCACTCTTTTTAATTCTTTACTGCTTGACTCTACAGGGTTATATGTTGATGGAAATATTAAGTACGAAACAACAACTTTATTTTCTAATAAAATAAGGCTTTTCCCCGACTCTATATCTGGAGTTTTAGATAAAGGGTTTATGCTTTCTGGAAACACACAAAAAAACTCAATTAATTATCCTGACTTAGAGTTGTCAAATTTAGATTTTAGATTTTATGACGATAAAGATGATTATCTATATTTTAGATATGACTCTTTATTAAACTCTAAAATATTAGGTTATAATAATAATGTTGAAATCTTTGGGGATTTGTATGTTTTTTCTGACAAAGTCAATTCTGACGGAAGCTTAAAAACCAACAACTCTAGTTTTTTTTCTGATAATTTTTCTTACAATCAAAACCTTATTGTCTCAGAAAGCACAGATGTTAAATTATTTTCTCCAAACCATTCTGATAATTTGATGACCTCACAAGGTGTCTTTTTTAAGTATAGCATAGATAAAAACGAGATGGAATTTAAATCTCTTTTTTATGATGAACAAAACTTTGATTTACCTGAATATGATTTGTCTACTTCTCTAACAAATGTTTTATGGTTTATAGAAAGACAGCTCCTCGAGTTTAAAGCTGATTCAGACGAGATTCATTCTGTTTATTCTCAAAATAGCAATTTTTTAAATTGGGACTTTGTGTCTAATTCTTTGTCTTTAGATGTTAAAAACAAGACCCTGTTGTCAAAAGGAGTACTAGACATCCAAGTTGCTGATGCTTACATTATGCCTGAAAATGAACAGTTATATATTAAAGAGGGTTTTCAGATACAACCATTGTACAACTCTATTCTTGTTTTGGACACAATAAGTGAATATCATAGGTTTGTTAATTCTAATGTGTCTGTTATTACAAAAGATAAATTTGAGGGTAAGGGGGTTTATGAGTATGTGAATTTTGATTTGGACACCTTTAATATTCCGTTTTCTCAGTTTGAATTTAAATCAACTGAGGATAATCAGCTTACATCATTCTCTACTGGTGATGTAAGTGAAAATAATCCAATTTTAATGGAGCCTGGGTTTAATTTTTATGGTAGTATAGAGTTGTTAGCTAATAGTGAACAGCTTTTGTTTGACGGGAGTATTATTCCTTCCGAGGTGATTGGGTTTAGTAAATCAAACGCTATTCCATTTAATGATTATTTTGTTCCTGGAGACGAATTAACTTTAAACATTTCTGATGATGATGGTTTTTATAATGCCGCAATTTCAAAAACATCAGACGGTTTGTTTTTTGATTTTTTTAATAACCCGGTGTCTAAAAAAAGTTTGGTTTTTTTCAATCCTAAAGGCTTGTTGTCATATGATCCTTTTACTAAAGAATATTTAATTGAAACAAAACTAAAGAGAGAACAAGAAGTCTATAATGGCAACTCATTATTATATAACCCGGTTAATAAGTCAATAGCTTTTGAGGGGAGCGTTGATATAATAAATAACGATAATAATTTTAAAGTATTTTCCTCTATGTCTGGTATAGCTAATTTAGATTCAATGAATATTGAGGCGGATGCTTTTGTTATTATAGATATTAACCTTAAAAAATCTATTGTTGATGAGTTGGGATTTGCTTTCAATGACATTATAGAAACATACGGAGCCCCCATAGCGCATGACAACGAACAAGACGTATTAGCACGACTTTCAGATCTTATTGGAAATGAAAAAACCACCGCATATGAAAATATGATTCTGTCTGAATACAAATCATTGGTTGAAGCGGATGGTTTGTTAAATAGTTTATTTGTTTTTCCAAATACTCAATTTTCATGGTCTTCAAAAGAAGGCTCATGGTATAATACATCATCAGTAAACCTATCAAACATTGGCTCTAGGGATGTCAACGCCGCTATAGATGGATTTATTGAATTTAAAAACATCGACCAAAACCAATATATAGTTAATGTTTTTTTACAGCCAGCACCAGAATTTTGGGTCTACATGAGCTATGATGGTAAAGTTTTAACAACCCTTTCTTCCAACGATCGTTTTAATTCTGAAATGTCAGAAATTGTAGGCACTAGAGATAAATTTATTACAACTAGGGTTACAGATGAAGACGCTGTTTTAAATTATATCAATGATTTTAGGTTTAGACACTTTGGAATAAAAGAGCCATATAATCTTATGTCTCCATCAGATACGTTTTTGGAGGACGAGATATTTAAAACCGTTTCAGACGATGATGATGGTTTTTAATTTAACGTTTTTTTAGGGTATAAAAGTGTATGTGCTAAGAATATGTTTTTAAATTTGCCCTTATGATAAAGGATTATATAAATAATAATAAGGATAGATTTTTATCCGAACTTTTTGAGTTGTTAAAAATAGAGTCAGTTAGTGCAGATTCAAAGTTTAAAGAGGAGGTAGATAAAGCTGCAAATTGGTTAGTTGGTGAGTTTAAAAATCTTGACTTAGATAATGTCGAGAAAATTAAAACCAAAGGTCATCCAATTGTTTATGCAGAAAAAATTTTAGACCATTCTTATCCTACAATTTTAGTCTATGGGCATTATGATGTTCAGCCTGCTGACCCTTATGAGCTATGGGATTCTCCCCCTTTTGAACCAACCATAAAAGATGACAAAATATATGCTCGAGGAGCGTGTGATGATAAGGGTCAGATGTACATGCACCTTAAAGCTTATGAGACTTTAAAGAATGTAGGAGAAATTAAATTTAATATTAAATTCATGATTGAGGGAGAAGAGGAATGTGGGTCAGATAGTCTTGAAGATTTTGTTGTTAAAAACAAAGAAAAACTTTCAGCAGATGTTATTGTAATTTCAGACACTAGTATTATTAATAATGAGAATCCTTCTATAACTATAGGCCTTAGAGGACTTTCTTACATGGAGGTGGAGCTAACTGGGCCAAATAGAGATCTTCATTCCGGAACATATGGAGGCGCGGTTAATAATCCAATTAACGAACTTTGTAAAATTATATCTTCTCTTAAAGACGAGAAAGGTAAAATATTAATACCTGGTTTTTATGACGATGTTCAAAATTATGATGAAAATACTAGAGAAGAAATTAACAAAGTGCCGTTTGATTTAAATGAGTTTAAGTCCCATATAAATATCGGAGACATTTATGGTGAAGAAAGTTACTCTACAGTTGAGAGAATAGGAATTAGGCCAACGTTAGATGTAAACGGTATATGGGGTGGATACACAAATGAAGGTGCAAAGACTGTTCTACCATCCAAAGCGTTTGCAAAGATTTCAATGAGACTAGTTTCAAATCAATCAAGCAAAAAAATATCAAATCTTTTTACTGATCATATGAAGAAATTATGCCCACCGTCTTGTTCAATTAAAGTAACAGAGCATCATGGGGGAGAACCGTGTATTGTTAACACAAAAACGAAAGGCTACAAGGCTGCCTATAATGCATTCAAAGAAGTTTGGGAAAAAGAACCAGTTCCTACATTTGACGGAGGAAGCATACCTATAGTTGCTTTGTTTAAAAAAGAATTGGATCTGGATTCAATTCTGATGGGCTTTGGTTTAGATGAAGACGCAATTCATTCTCCAAATGAGTCGTATGGATTATTTAATTTTTATAAAGGCATAGAAACAATAACTTCATTTTATAATAATTTTGCGGCTAATGAAAAATAATATTCTTGTTTCATTAACTCTTCTTCTTTTTTTTACACAAAATGTTTTTTCTCAAATACTTGAGCCAATTTCGTGGAAATTTAGTGTCGATAGTTCTGAGTTTGAGACCTCTGGAGCCTTGAACCTTATCTTTACCCCCACAACTGAGTTAGGTTGGTATATATATTCATCAGATAACGATCCAGACAGTGGACCAAAAACTGAATTTGAGTTTTATACCAATAAGACATACACTATTGTCGGTGAAATTATTCCCTTAAATGTGAAAACAAAATTTGACGAGGTATGGGGTTCAAACGTCCGTTATTTAGACAATAAAGGGTCTTTTGGTCAAAAAATCATTCCTTCTGATAATTCCCCATCAATCAGTGGCTACATATCATATCAGGTCTGTTCTGAAATTGAAAAAATGTGTATTCCACTTGAAAAAGATTTTGTTTTTTTTAATTCTGATACTAGAGATAACATTTCTTTTGACCAAGAACTTTTAAATTTTGAGGAGGAAAAGTCATTATTATCTTTCATGCTTTTTGCTTTTTTTGCAGGATTATTGGCTATTCTTACCCCATGTGTTTTTCCGATGATTCCCCTCACAGTCTCTTATTTTGCAAACAAAAAAAACTCTAACAAATCTTATTTCGAGGCAATTTTTTTTGGTTTGTCAATCATATTGATTTTCACTTTTTTAGGCGTTTTCTTATCGTTAATGATGGGGCCACAGTCTGCTAATGAAATTGCGACTTCATGGGTTCCTAATTTAATTTTCTTTCTATTATTTGTTGTTTTTGGACTTTCTTTAATTGGATTTTTTGAGCTTACTATTCCTTCTAATATTATAACTTCTGTTGATAAAAGATCACAAGAAGGGGGCCTTTTAGGAGTTTTTTTTATGGCTTTTACACTTGTGCTAGTTTCTTTCTCCTGTACAGGACCATTAGTAGGGAGTATTTTAGTTCAGTCAGCTAGTGGCTTACAAATTAAGCCGGTACTTGGAATGCTTTCTT
>Ga0315315_10005502_pt1 | contig 11695 bp, 1 predicted proteins | sample M140m3416metaG_FD_203699 | JGI IMG/M metagenome (GOLD analysis project Ga0315315, IMG submission 203699) | Ammonia-oxidizing marine archaeal communities from Monterey Bay, California, United States - M1 40m 3416 | ecosystem: Environmental > Aquatic > Marine > Intertidal zone | place: USA... | reverse complement strand
CTTGGACTTCCACTAAATGCGTCTGAATTACATTTTAATCCGATATTTTCACAACCCGTGCCGCTGGTGCAACCTAAATTGAAATCATCTATTATACTAATAGTTGGTACAGACACCCCATCTTCTTTAGTAGCAATAATTAGATTTGTTCCCCCTTCTCCTTGTGGGTACCTTATACAATCATCGTCGTCGGCACCAACTGTACACTTTTCATAACCATCTATAATACTTTCTGATACTCCAAGGTTTTTAAAATCTGTATTAAATTTATTTATATCAAGACATTTTTTACACCCACTATCTAAATTTTCGTATTTAAATAATGCTTTACATTCTTCTTCAGTTTCATCCCAATGGCATAAATCTTCTGCTTTACACGGATTATTACTTTCACCATCGTAATCAAATATACATTTAAATTTATCAGATTCATTGATTTCTTCATTACACGCCTGTTTTACATTTAGAGGAGTTTTAGAGTAATCTCCATCCCAATCATCTAATTTAGCGATTTCATTTGTATATATATCATTACAATATGTATTTATAGATATAGGGGTACCACCAGTTGAACCAACTGCTTGTGTGGTTGTTGCTGTACATTCAGCTAGAGTTGAGAATTTTGCACATCCGTAATTATTACATGATATTTTTGGAGTGCCGATATATCCATCGTTATAATTACATTGTAATGGGTAATCATTGTTAAGAAGGTCATCTACATTTGTATGACTCTCCGAACTTAAACCATAATATGTTTTATAACTTGGTTCATGATATATTTTATTATAGTGATTAATACTTTCTACTGAAGCTGTGTCCATTCCATAACACTCAGTTTTTTGACAAGATACACTCTCATCGTTTATACGAATTGTTCCATCTGGACAACATCCAGTTATTGTAAATGTATTTTCAGATTCATTACATTTTGTAATATCTACATGTAATTTTTTCAAATTACCATATTTATCTTTCCTATTATAACCTGGTGAACAACCAAATTCATTTTGTCTTGTTAATATCGCATTTGTATTATATCCTGTTTTACATATTTGTTCTAATTGACCACCCGAAGCAATACAAACTTCGTCTGTTTGAGTCGTACAATCAACATTTTGTGTATTAGCATTTATACAACAAGTTATAAATTCAGTCGGACATGATGGATTATCTGTGTCTGTAGTATACATATAATCTCCGAAATGATCATTATATTTTAATATATCTGAATTCTGTAATTTACATTGTTTTGGCCCACACCCACTTAAAGAATATTTTAGATTGGTTGTTGTTCCTAAATTAGGTGTATTACATTCTAATTTAATGTCACCCGTTTCATAAAATCCTTTTTCATTATTACAAATTATATTAAGTGCGTTCCCAGCTGAGTCTAGTGATATTTGTCCACTTCCATCTACTTTATTTATAATATGATTTTTACCATCAATCCCTTCTATCCGATTAGTATTTACATAAATACAACCTGAATTACTTTCATTATTTAATTGTGTACAAGTAGTTTCTTCTCTGGTCTGGCCGCCCGTGTACGTGCACCCGACCGGGCACGAGGCCGCGAGCGTGTCGCTCGCGGCGGTGAATGCGGCGACGCAGTCGGGCGTCGCGGAGGTGTCGGTGGCGGTGCCGGTGCACGCGGCAGCGACAGCGGTATGATATCTTTCTTGACAATTATTTATTATTTCATCACGGCTATCTACTGGTTGTTGACATAATTCGTGTATATTTATATCATAAGTTGTTGATATATCATTATCTAATTTAATTAAATATCTTTGATTATTATCATCATCTATCCAAACTCCATTATCAATATTTCCAGGTACATCACATATAATTGGTACGCAATCAGTTCCATTATAATAATAATTATCACTACATATTTCACTTATGTGCATACAAGAATCATTATAAAGATTTGTACAATCATCTTCATTTTGTTCATTACAATTAATGGATTCATCTATTATAGTTCCATTTGGTTCTGTTTTATTATAACAACGTATATTATCATTTCTGTAATCAGAGTTTATCTTTACAGTATTTAATGTACTCGGTATTGTAGCATCATCTGTACACTCTATTAAATCATGTGGAAATTGTGGGTCTGGATTGTATAAAATATTAGTTGATGGATCAAATTTTGGACAAGCTGTATAACATGATTGATTATCACAAGTATAATCAATTCTTTTATGAAAAATATTAAAACCATCATCGTCTTTACATTCCGGATTATTTTCTATACATGTATCAAAATCTGTATCTGTATCACCACAAGCACTAATACTTTTTATACATTCATCATATTTATATTTATTAATTGGAATTGTTTGTAATGTATTATATATTGGTTGGTCTGATATAAACCATCCATTAGCTATTCGCATTTCCATATTTTGATTATTAAATAATAAACCATTACTTTTTAATTTATTTAAGTCAGAAACTTGTAAATCATCTTCATTTTTTTGAATAATTTCATAAGTATCACCAACAATACCATATTTAATATCAATAATTGGAGAATAATTAAATTTACACATATTATCATCTTTTGTGAATTGGAATGGACAACTACAACTGCTTCCAGATATATACAAACATCCATTACCATTACATGATGAGGGGTTACCTTCTCTGAAATTTGGGATATTACATACGTCAGTCATATTGTTAACATCTTGGATACATGACTCGTAATCACTTTCTAATGTAGAATTTTCTATAAAATAATTATAAGAATATAAGTCTAAAATATTATTTGATAAATTCAGTCTACTATCACATCCAATACAACAATTATGACGTATTTGATTTATATCTGTAGGTAGATTATTAATACTTAATGATGAACTTGAAGAATGTTCTGGTGAATCATTACATGTTATTTTTTCTATATATCCACTATTATCACACGTAATATTATTTACTTTTTTACAATCTCTTGAACAATTTAGTTCTCCATCACCACAAGATAATACAGTATCAACTAATATATTACCTTCTTCATAAGTTATTATACATTGATTTGGATTTGCTTGTGAACAAATACTATAATTATTTTCTGGGCCACCTTGTACTTTGAACCATTTATTTGAATCATCTGGTTCTCCGCATTCTGATACATATATGTTTCCATTAATATTTTTAATATCAGAGTTGTCATTAACACTTTCGGTATTAAACCAAGCTGGTTTAAGATAACAACCTATAATATCATATGTATTGTTATCTTCATTTATATTTATTGATGGATTTATATAGTTCCCATTTAAACGTTCACGTGTATATAAATTTGGGCCATTATTAATACACGATATTTTAGTCTCATCTAAATTTTGGAATAATGGTATATATGGTATATTAATATTATGTGGTATATTAATTGTATCAGTTTCTATTTTATATCCAGTTGAATTTGTTTTATAATATACCTTTGGTTCACACAGTATATTTATATTTTTATTTAGCATATTATTAGATTGGTCATTACAATCTGTACTTCCTTGACTACTTACTTGTTCAAATTCGTCATTACATTTAAAATTATTACTATTTCCGGAATAATAATCTCTTTTATATCTATTAACACATTTATTAGAGATATCATCTGGTATTTGCATATATTTTTCAGTTTCTGTTGTAGGTATATCTGTATATCTACGGAAACTTGTATAACTACGATGAGTATGATACTCTTCAGTTGATGGAATAAAATAACATAATTCATCATTCATACATTCTAATAAATTATCATCATGTCTACTACAATTTCCAATTGGAACATTTTCTTTTTCATTTATATTTATATTATTATAATCACAACTTCCAGAATCAGAATATTCACAAAATCCACTATTATTACATAATTTTTCATTATTATTAAATTTTGAACAAGCAGTGATATATTTTTCAATATTATTAAAAATAAAAGTATCTATATAATTACATTCTATGGCACAGTCATCTTTATTTATATTTATATTATTTGGTCTTTGATAATTATAATTATATAAATGAATCGGATTTGTAAGGGGAACATCTGGTGGAAGTAAAGTATTTGTCAACGGTAGATCATCATCTGAATAAGTATTATCGTAATTACTAAATACTACCGGAGTCATCCCGCAATCTTCACATTCAAAAGTATCATTTAACTTTTGATCTGGATTACAATCTTCACAACTAGTTGCTCCTATATTTACATAAATACCATCATTAATTGGCTGTTGTCCAGAATTACATGAGATACACCTATTAATACTATCAGTTATTTGATATTGTCCTAGTTCACACGGGTCACATGTATTAATACCATCTCTATTAATAGCACCTTCTCCTATTTCACATGGTTTACATTTATTTATACCATCTTCTTCTATTATTTGATATTTACCCAAGGGACAGTTTATACAACAATCTTCTTCTGTACACCCACTACCCGCACAAATCATATTTGGGTTAGCGTATTTGTTTTCTGGACAATTATTTTGGGCTGAATTATTAATATTTAAATCATAATAAGCTGTACAAGAATTATTTGATACACAACAAGGACCCGGAGAAGATTCAAAAATATCTTCATCTGTACATATATTTCCGTTACAATTATTACTCGCAGTAAATATATATCCACTATTTGCTCCACAATCTTGATTACTATACATACTACATTTTTGGTAACATTTATCTAAAATATTTGGTAAATCTAATGTAGTTATATCAGAACAAATACTGGAAAAATCATCTCGTGGAGTTGATTGTTCATTACTATTAGTAGTATTACATGATATATTTTTTAAATCATATGCCGCAATATAGTTATTACCTGTAATTGGATCATTTTTAATTATAGAATTACCACCTGAAGTAAATTGATATGTATTTTCTAAAGATGTATAATTATCATTTATATAACATTTAATCGGGTCTACTTTTCCATATTGATTATGGTTATCTTCTATTATTTTATAATTCGGGTCTACTTCAAGACATCCTTTTTTAAATTCGCCATTATCTGTTTCTATACAAGATAATGGACTTGATTTTATACAATTTGGTTGGTCATTAATACATTTTTGACATTCATCATTAATATAATTTCCATTTATAATTGGAGGGTTAATATTTATTTGTTCATCATTAAGTAAATTACAACTATTTATAATCCCATCATTATCTAAATATAACTGTACTTTTATTAATTCTCTATTTTCAATAGATAAATCTGTACATTCTCCATCATCTAAAATTGTTACATTATAAAAATTATTATCAGTACCATCTATAGTATATTCTACACATTTATCTATTATAGATTGCGATAAAATATTATTACATTTATTAATATATACATAATTAGTATCAGAAAAGATATTATTAGTATAAATCGGAGAATTATTATTTAAATTAAAATTAGTTTTAATAATTGGTGGGGATGATGTATTATACTCACTACAATAAGGTACTTCATTATAACTAATTTGGTTTATTGATTCTATACAAGGCATTGTATCTGTTTTTATAGTACTTGTACGAATATTAGAAAAAATACATCCATATGTTTGTAAACAATTACGTTCAATTGGATTATTTTTATAACCTATAAAATCAGAACAATCTGTACCATCTGGCATCGTCCCAGTACATATAGATTGCGGTGGATAATAAGTATTTGCATCACATTGTAATACTTCTTCAGTAGAACTTATATAATAATTTTCATCATTTTCAATACATTCTAAATATGGGGTAGTAGTAGTTATTCCTTCAACGGTAGTAGTTAAATCTATACACTTTGTATAATCTGGAATTAAACAACCTGGTTGTTTTTCACATAAACCGCATCCACTTAATTTATATGGATTATTATGTATATCTGATAATTCTGCTTTTGGTAATTGTACAGGATCAATTTGTTTAAATCCATCATTACAGTATACTTCAATATCTAAATCACCATTTTCTTTTTTATTGATTATTTTTTTATTATTTGTACTTAATATTATATTATTATCTGCATCTTTTTTATAATTCTCTTTAACTATATATTCAATATTTATAGATTCTGACCCGAATAGTTCTCTACTATTTACAATTTTATATGTATTTTCTAAACAATTTGTTAAATCTGTTATTTTATGACTTTCTTTATTATTAAAATCAAATGTAGTATCCGATTTAAAACTTAGATTATAACAACTATTTATATTATGATTATAAATTTGTTCAGATTCATTAATTAGAGGAATCCCATTTTCTAAATGATATTGATTCCTAGGAACAATACATTTTTTTATACCAACCCAATTACAATTTGTGTCTTGAATACACTCATTTTGATTATTTTTTGTATTACAAGATGTTTCATGTATTAGATTTATAGATTTACATTGATTAATACAATTTTCAGAACTAATTTCATAATCTAAATATGTTATACAATTATCTTGTTCTAAACAAGATATACATTCATTCCCAATTGAATATTCGCTACTATTACAATTAACTATAATACCGGCTTCATTAATTGTAGAACCATCATCGGTTTTTTCACATTTAAAATAATAATCATCTAAATTAGTAATAAATACACATTCATTTGTATTTTTTAAACAATTTGGTTGAGTATTACATATTGTACAAATATTTGTGTTATATTTATTATAATATCCTGGAATACACGCATCTGTAATTAATCCATTATTTAAAGTATGTGTTAGTTCACTTTTATTACAACTTAATTTATTTTTATAATTTATACTACTTAAACAAAATATATCATCTATTTTACAATTTTCTTGAGAAGTACATTCTTCACACCCAGTAGTAATACTACTATTTGAATCACTATATGTACCCGTTTCACATGGTAATGCTATATTATTTTCATTAATATAAAATCCATCATCGGATGCATTTAATTCACATGATAATTTCGTTTCATAATTCGGAATATTTAAACATTCAGTTGAATGAATTGTACAACCAACTTGCTCTGTACATTTTTCACACCCACTTATTTCATATGGCACACCATGCCCTCCACACGGAGTAATTTGGACGTTTTCTACATAATTATATCCGTCAGAACATGAGGCTTGAACATAAAAATTATCTAATTTTAAATTTGAATCTTCTATATTATATCCAGTTAAATTTGGTGAGATACAAGTTATTACATCTATTATACCGTTATCATTTATAAATAAATTTTTATTAATAGATTGTAATTCTTCTAAAGTATCTGAACATATTAATTTATCTTTATAATCACTTTCTGCAGAACATCTGTTATCTGAATTTGTACAATTTGCTTGAGGTACACAAGAATTACATCCATCTTGATTAACCTGACCTTCCATATTATATGTACCAACATCACATTGGATAACTATATTATCACTATTAATATAATACCCTTCTTTATTTCCATCTATATAACAATATAATTTATTCTCATATCCTTCTATTTTTAAACATTGATCTGAATAATTTTTACATCCAATTTGTGGTGTACATTGTGTACATCCTGTTGGGGAATTTTGATTACTATAATTAAAAGTTCCCCTTAAACAAGGATGAACAATCCCTTCAGCATTTACATAATATCCATCTAAATTTCCATCGATATTACATTTATATGTACCTTCTATATCATTTATTGTATAACAATCACTTGTATCATTTATATTACACCCAATTTGTGTATGACATTCATTACACTCTATTCTTTCTTCATTATATACAGAATAATATCCTACTTCACAAGTTGCATATCTACAATCAGTTGGCAACGGACCTGTACAACTATTACAAGAATCTGTAACTATGCCATCTATAGTTTCAAATGAATTACATGGTTTACAAATACCATTTGAATCTAAATATTGTTTTATTGAACACTCTTGTTCTTTAAATACATAATATAATACAATAATTAATGTAATAATAATAATTAATATAAATAATGTTCCAACGGTATATAATAAATTTTTATTTTGAAATATATTGGATGAGAATAATTTATTAGAAAATGTATCCATTACTTACAATATATTATATTTTTAATTTATAAAAAATTTAAAAAAAAAATTTTTAAAAAAATATTTATCGTGTCGCATTCGCACTTGCATTCGCATTCGCACTCGCATTCGCATTCGCACTCGCATTCGCACTTGTATTCGTATTTGATTCTGATGGATACATTGTATCAGTTATTTGTAATAAAATAGAAGGCTTCCAATAACAATTAGTATTTGTTAAACAACTGTCTTCCGCGACACTGGCTTGACACGCTGTTTTTTCTTCTTCTGTAGCATCTTCATTCGACAAACATCCACTATTAAACCAATCATTGAAACCTCCCGTGAATAAACAAAATGAAGAACAACATGAACAGCAAATACAACAAGAAATTATTAACCCAATTAATATATAAATTGGCATTTGTTGGGAAGATAAATTATGTATCATATTATTATAATATATTAATATATTATAATTTATTATAATTTATTAATTTATTATAATAAATTATAATAAATTATAATAAAATTTGAAAATATAATTAAAGATTAAATCATATTTAATTATAATATATATAATGTCATCTGATTTAGAAGAATATAAGGTAGAAGAACATCAAAAACATATTTATAATACTCCGGATACTTATGTTGGGGGTGTAGATGTAATTGAGGAAGTTTTACCTATATTTAATAATGATAAAATAGAAAATAAGAATGTTAAATATATTCCAGCCGTTTTGAATATTTGGAATGAAATCGCAGTAAATGCTAAAGATCAAATTGAAAGATTAACATCTGATATTAAAAAAGGTAAAAAAAATATAATACCAGTTACTGAGATTAAATTTGAATTTGATGAAGATACACAGATGTGGAGTATATATAATAATGGAAATGGTATAGATGTAGCAACTCATCCAACTGAAAAAGATGATGATGGTAATCCATTAAATATTGTTATGATTATATTTTGGAAATTACTATCTTCAAAAAATTATAATAAAGATGAAGAAAAAATAGTAGGTGGTAAGAATGGATATGGTGCTAAATTAACAAATATATTTTCTACTTATTTTAAAGTTGAAACAGTTGATCATATTAGAGGATTAAAATATGAACAAGAATTTAAAAATAATATGAATGAATATAATGAAGCAAAAATAACAAAAACTAAATGTAAACCATATACAAAAATTTCTTGGATAACAGATTTTGACAGATTTGGAATAGATAAATATTCAGATGATATGATTTATTTAATGTTACGAAGAATTAATGATATTTCTGGTATTACTGGTAATAAAGTTAATATATATTATAATAATAAAAAAATTAAATGTAATACATTTGATAAATATATTAATTTATATTTAGATAATGATGATAATAAAGTATATGAACAAATACATGATAGATGGCAAGTTGGGGTATCAGTTACTACTAGTGATAAATTTGAACATTATTCATTTGTAAATGGTATTGCTACATTAAAAGGTGGAAAACATGTTGATTATATAACTAAACAAATTACAAGTAAATTATCAGAATATATTGACAAAAAACATAAAAAAGAGGTACCAGAAAATTATATTAAAAATTATTTAAAAATATTTATTAATTCGGTAATTGTTAATCCATCATTTGATAGTCAAACTAAAGAAAGATTAATTACTCCTCCAAGTAAATTTGGTTCAAAACCCATTATTACAAATAAATTTATAGAAAATATGGCTAATGAATTGGATATTATATCAAAAGTATTGTTATTTGCTGAATTTAAACAAACAAAAGAAGCAAAGAAAAATAATGGTTCAAAAGTGAAAAGAATTAATATACCTAAATTAGATGATGCGAATAATGCTGGTACAAGAAAATCAAAAGATTGTACACTTATATTAACTGAGGGAGATTCAGCTAAGACAATGGCTATTAGTGGATTATCTAAAATTGGGAGGGATAATTATGGTGTTTTTCCATTGAGGGGTAAAATTTTAAATGTTAAAGGTATAGGTATTAAACAAATCTTAAATAATGAAGAAATTAAAAATATTATTAAAATTATTGGTTTAGAAATTGGTAAAACATATAATAATATTAATAGTTTAAGATATGGAAAAATAATGATAATGACAGATCAAGATCATGATGGATCACATATCAAAGGATTAATTATAAATATTTTCCATACATTATGGCCTAGTTTGTTAAAAATGGAATATATTACTTCTATGATAACTCCTATTGTAAAAGTAACAAAAGGTAAAAAACAAATTGCATTTTATAATTTGTATGATTATGAAAAATGGAAAGATAAAACAAAAGATTATAAAAAATGGTCTTGTAAATATTATAAGGGATTGGGTACAAGTACTTCAAAAGAAGCAGTTGATTATTTTACAAATATGGTAATTAATAATTATTCTTGGGAGGAATCATCTGATGAAAAAATTAATTTAGCATTTAATAAAGAATTAGCTGATAAAAGAAAAGATTGGTTATTTAAATATGATAAATCAAATCAATTATTATATAATGATAAAAATATATATATTAATGATTTTATAGATAAAGAATTAATTCATTTCTCAAATAGTGATACATTGAGATCAATTGGTTCTATTTGTGATGGATTAAAACCTTCACAAAGAAAGATTTTGTATAGTTGTTTTAAAAGAAAATTATATTCAGAAATTAAAGTTGCACAATTAGCAGGATATGTTAGTGAAAATTCTGCTTATCATCATGGTGAAATATCATTACAATCTACTATTATTGGTATGGCTCAAAATTTTGTAGGTTCAAATAATATTAATTTATTACAACCAAACGGTCAATTTGGTTCAAGAATTATGGGAGGTTCCGATTCAGCAAGTGCTAGGTATATTCATACAGAATTAAATAAATTAGTAGATTATATATATCCAAAGAATGATTTTCCTTTATTAACATATAATAATGATGATGGAATGATTGTTGAACCAGAATATTATGTACCTATTATTCCGATGGTTTTAATAAATGGTATGATTGGTATTGGTACTGGATTTAGTTCAAATATTACTCAATATAATCCATTAGATATTATAAAATGTATTAAAAATAAGTTAAATGATGAAGAAATTGATGATATTATTCCTTGGTATAAAGATTTTACTGGTAAAATTATTAAATTAACAGATAAATCATATATTACAAAAGGTAAATATAGAATTATTAGTAACAATTCATTAATTATTACTGAATTACCTATTGGTAAATGGACACATAATTTCAAAGAATATTTGGATAGTTTAATTGATAATCAAAAGACTGAAAAATTTAGTATTAAAGATTATGAAAATAATTCTACAGATACAAAAATATATTTTAAAATTATAGTATCAGACCATACAAAATTAAAAAATATTAAATATAATAAGAAAAAACATATTGATACAATTGAAGAATTATTTAAATTATATACAACTAAAAATACATCATTAACTAATATTCATTTATATGATTCAAATAATATAATTAAAAAATATAATAATGTGAATGAAATAATAGATGAATATTATAATGTTAGATTAAAATTATATGAAACTAGAAAGGAATATGAATTAAATAAATTAAAAGAGGAGCTATTATTAGAAAATACAAAA
>Ga0315315_10005498_pt1 | contig 11697 bp, 5 predicted proteins | sample M140m3416metaG_FD_203699 | JGI IMG/M metagenome (GOLD analysis project Ga0315315, IMG submission 203699) | Ammonia-oxidizing marine archaeal communities from Monterey Bay, California, United States - M1 40m 3416 | ecosystem: Environmental > Aquatic > Marine > Intertidal zone | place: USA... | reverse complement strand
AGTTTTTGCTATGGATAGTACAGTATGTGGTGCTATACTACTACTCTAGAGTATCCATAATACTACTAATATCACTAGTGCAGTATCAATACGAGCCAATCTACGGTATGCCATTGTACTATCACTTCTCATCTAGTATGCATTCTCTAGCTAGTATTATATGGATATATATTATATACGACTCGTATATTATATTAATACATATATATGAATAGTATACATACTACTAATACTAGTAGTACTCTAGTACGTCGTAGTCTCTATGCATACTATCTAGAGTAGTATGCATAATAGAGTGTGTCGTACGAGTCGTAGTCTCTATCATGCATACAGTACTACTACTAGAGTATTAGTACAGTATGCAGAATATCCATACTACTAGCTAGTAGCTAGTAGTATGAATACGACTAGAGTATGCATACTATGCATACGTATGTCATATGCACACTAGCTAGTAGTAGTATGGATACGAGCTAGAGTAATAGCCATACTCTAGTACGTAAGTATGCCTAGGAATAGCTGGTATGCATACTAGCTAGAGTAGTATGGATACTCTCTCTAATATGCATACATAGTACGCATAGCTAGTACATTGTATCCAGCATTTGTACTAGGTAGTATGCATACTATGCATAGAGTACCAATAATAGTGTATGCATACTCTAGCTAGTAGTATTGAAAACTGAACAGGCGTGTCGGTTGCTCGCCGGCCCCACCTCGCGCCAGCCCTGCCACATACATTGCTCGCCGAAGACAGTCAGGTCGAAACATGCCCGAAACGCGCGGGAACGGACGCTCAACTCAAATGCAGATAAGCCCAATGCTTTATCTACAGCAATATTGAGTACCACAACTACACATAAGCCCAATGCTTTATCTTCAGATGCGTTGACTGACGATATATTTCCATTATTATATTATTTATAATGACATATATACATCAGATACTACTCCGCCACCTCGCCGATCCAAAATCGGTTTGCGCAACAAGAACGCTTTTGACCTTCCCACGTCTCGTAGCGGCTAGCACCCTGCACCGCAGAGAGTCATATTTCAGCCCCACGGATCTTCCCGTTCAAAAACAAAAAAATAGCTAAAGGATGAAGCTCCTTATCGCCGCTGCTGCCCTTATCGCCGGCGTCTCCGCCGCCCCCGGCTCGGTCCGCAAGATCAGCTCTGCCGCTGGTGAGTTTCTTTGCATGATGTGATTGTTCGACGGGAGAGGTGGTTGGTAGGAAGTGGGTGTTGGCGAGATCCATCGTCTCTACTCTACTACGCACGCACGCGTCATTTTGGTCCTGTTTTGCTTTTTTGGCCCAAATCTGTTTGATCCGCTGCTGCGGCGGCGGCGCGGACCCTGGCGCCAAGCACGCCCGCGCTGAAGACAAAGATCCGTTGGGGGAAGTGGGCGGGGTGCCGCTGCTCTCTTGGGCAGGCCAGAGGCGCGGCGCTCAGATTGATTGAAATGTTTTGTTTGTTGCGTCAGTGAGTAGGCAGTTGTAATATTATCCCTGCCTGCCTGCGACGCAAACTCAAGCAACTCCGCCGGATGGTTGGACAGGGATGATATCAAGATCCTTTTCATCTGCCATCAGATGCGATGGCCGTCAGCACGCTCACTAAACTGCAGCTGGTCAAGGTCGATAGATGCGATACTATCCATCAAAACGATGCGTCCATGTATATGTAGAACATCTACGATGGTGGATGATAATGAACTGGAGGCGACTGTCGTGTCCTTTTGCCCTGTCCTGTCCGGTACTGTCCTATTGTGACGGGACACTTTTTTTTCTTCCCTCTTCCGCCCTCGACCTCACCCATGCAACCTTTTCCCCATACAAACATTTAACCATCATCATAGCCTCCCCCAAGCTTATGTCCAAGGCCATCAAGTACTCCGACTTCATCGCCAAGAGCAACGGCCGTAAGCTCGATGAGGAGGAGCAGGAGTTCGAGGTCACAGGCTCCTACACCATCCAGCCCCAGGAATGTTTGACATTCAAGGTCGAGTCCGAGGACATGTACGAGGATGAGATCATCGGCTACGCCGCCGCTGGTACCGCCAAGGCAGAGAAGTCTTACGTCGTCTTCCAGGTCGTCAACACCGCGAACGCCTACTACGAGAACGGATCCGACGACTACCTCTACATCGCCCCCCTCGATGAGTACATGGCGGCCACCGTCCAGTACAAGCAGGCCGTCAAAGAGTCCTACTGCGACCAGTGCGAGGAGGCTGAGCAGTACTGCACCTACCAGAAGTACGGGTGCGCCGAGCTCAACGAGGACGGCTACTGCGACGAGGAGGAAGAGGAGGAGCAGGAGGAAGACAACGAGGAGGAGGAAGACAAAGAAGAGGAGGACGACGAGGACGACAAGGACGACGAGGACGACAAGGATGACCGCAAGCTTCGCGCTTTCGAGCGCAAGCTCTCCGGAAACTACGTCGACTGCGCCAAGTGCGAGTCATATGGCTGCGCCGCCGGTCAGGAGGAAGAGGAAGATGAGGAGGAGAAGCAGGAGGGAGTCATCTACGACGACGATGACCTCGCCGAGTACATCAACGAGATCTCTGAGTGCTCCGGCACAGGCATCTACACCGAGACTGGTGTCGAGCTCAATGCTGGCTTCATCTGCGGCTCCAAGAACAAGTGGAAGACCCGCGGCCCCGAGGTCGGCCTCTTCCTTGACGATGACTGCACCATCTACTACACCGCCCTCGACTACTACAGCGTCATTTCCGGCAACAACCAGTACGTCAGCTACAACGGCTACAACGACAACAATAACGGCGACGAAGACGAGAACGATAACGGAGAGGTTGTGACCACCCTCACCTCCACTCAGATCGACACCATGAGCGCCATTGTCTCCTCCCCCTGGGACGGAATCAACTGCGAGGCCTTCCCTGAGTTCGACAAGTGGAACGAGGACGGCGAGGAGGAGGAGGAGGATCAGGACGAGGAGGATCAGAACGAGGCCAACGAGATCTGCCAGAATGTCATGGAAGTTGAGAGCGTCTCCCTTGACACCTGCGGCTACGACAACGAGGCGGAAGAGGAAGAGGCTGAGGAGGAGGAGGAGGCGGAGGCTGAAGCCAACGACTACAACTTCTACTACGAGTTCCAGATGGATCAGGACACTGCTGATGAGATTCAGTCCGTGTGCACCTTCTACAATGCCTTCGACTTCAAGGAGTACGAGGAGATCTACGAGGGAGAAACCCACTTCAAGCCCCAGAATTCCAGCAGTGGTGGTCTCATGTCCGGCTCCAAGGCTGGTATTGCCATCATCGTCCTTGCCATTGTCGGTGGCCTCGCTTTCATGGCCAACAAGAAGAGCAAGAAGCAGGACTCCAAGCTCGAGCCCCTGCACTCCAAGGGAACCTCGGCCTAAAGTATCGTTCGGGCGGTTTGTTCGTTGCCCTCTCTGTTTTCAGATCTTCCCTCGCCGTATAAGCTAAAATTTACGTGCCGGAGGAAGCCAAAATAAAAGTGCAGCGAGTTTACCATCGTTTGAGACGGTTTAGATTGTTTCGTTCGTATCTGGCTGCGTGCATCAAATGTCATCTTTCTGAGAGAGGCGCCGGACGAACACCATAAATGTGAAATGATAAGTTAAATATTTTATTTGAATCAAGACACATGACCTGCGATTTTTTATGCTACTAGTTCCCCGTCCGTCCAGGTGTATTTTCTTCTCTATTCTATTTTAGTTACGGTTAGCGCAGGTATAGTTATGAACAGTGGCGGGTAAGTACTTAAGCGAAGAGGTCGGTCGCGCCATACCCTGGAGGCGCCTCCTCAACATCTTGGCGTTCGCGAATCATCAAAGCTGTGATTAATGTTACCAACAGAAGCCGCCGACTGGCCAAGCAGTCCTTCACTTGTTATAGGTATGAACAGTGGCGGGTACGAACTTAGGCGAAGAGGTCGGTCGCGCCATACCCTGGAGGCGCCTCCTCCGCATCTTGGCGTTTGCGAATCATCGAAGCTGTGATTAATGTTTCTGGTAGATCACCAACAGAAGCCGCCGACTGGCCAAGAAGTCCTTCACTTGTATCGGCGCGTCCAAAGATGGCTTGGTCACCGTCGGCTGCAAAGCCCTCGGATTGCTTGATACTTTCGGAAGCTGTACGTAAAACCGTACGAAGTGACTCTTTCTGTTCCTTGGCGCTCCGCTTCTGTATCATTTCGGATTCCAGCTTCCGCACCGTTTCAACGCCTATACTAGGGATACTTGCGAGGAGTTCCCGTGGCAAGTCGCTCGGGATGCATAAAATGCCACCTCCAAGGAGAGGTTTGTCAACATTCTTTGACTGCTCGAAAGCGTTGGGGTTGCATGGATCCTTCGCTTGCTGAGAAGCAGGTCCTTGCCCTCCAGGCAACAGGGTTTGACCGAGAACAAGCCTGACGTAAATATCACGAACAAGATTTATCATATCCCATTCTGTGCCCACCATCCATTTGGGTTCAGTTACAATGGCCTTAACGGCTTTTCCGAACATCAAGCTGCCGAAGATTTTAGTGTATCGTGTATCCCAAGCGCACGATTCTAGAATACGATGGCAAATCTTTGTGCAACGGCGGCAGGTGAAGGCATCGGGGTAGGCTAGGCTCTCAACAATAGCAGTTGTCATGGAAAATGCAATCCTCTCATCTTCCAAAAGGAGAAAGCGGCAAAGGCCATTTATGCGTAGAGTCTTTCTCGCCTCAATAGCTTCTTCGTTATCTCTTCTGGGCGAGCCGTCAGCATTGAGCCTTCCACCTTTCATGGCTCCAACGCTATTGTTAGGCCCTACAAGCAACATGGACGGGTCCTTCCGTTTTGCTGCTTGCTCCTCCTTAGCTTTGTTCGCGAGAACAAGCGCCCAGTCTCCCTTCAGTGCAAGGGCTGACTGCAGCACATCACTGAATGTCCGAGTCACTTCTACGCGGACCTTTTCCACTGCTGCCTCGACTGCGACGCCTTGCAGATCCCCAACAAAGAGTCCTCCGCGGGCATAGAATGATGAATACCATTGTGCCCCTCCTGAAACGGCAATTGTCGCTGCAGAATCGCAACCTGTCGTTGTTAGCGCTTTGGGTGCGGAAGCATTTCCCTGGCCCGTGGTGCTAAGTACTGGACTCCAGGTCAATCTAAGGCGGTAGACGACGTGCTCAAACAGAGGCTCGAGAATTGGTGACAGGTGTGATTGATAGAGGGTAGCCGGGCAGGCGTAGAGCAAAATTTCAATAAATTGTTTGAGATACTGGGTAAAGTGGCGGTGTTCCATAGCTCGCAAGTGAGTCGGTTCAACTAGCACCGATACGAGTTCGGGGTAGAGACCTGCCATTTCGGGTGCAAAAACGACGCGTTGCGCAGATAGCAGGCCGAGCAGCTGAAAGCTTGTATTGCGAAGCTCATTAAGCCATCCCGACCACCGGGGCGCCAAGTTCATATCTCTGCGATCCCAACCAGAAACAATGCTTCCAGCGGTGCCGCCCTCGCCAAAAACTCCACCGGTGCTGCTGTCCTGTTTCACTGCGAGATACGCCTCGTCATCGGATATAGCAAATACGTAGCGTTGGATCGGATTCCTGAGTAAAATTGCTTGATATTGAGGGTGCCATAGGCGGAGAATGACATCAGTCACGCGGATAAGCACCGGAAGAATGTGCGGCCATAATGGTACGAAAGGATCGTTTACGGCGAGATCACTAATGTTCACGGGACCTTCGTCGGGGAAAGTGGTAGAGCCAGTTATGGCCCCTGAGGAGACACATGGTATTCCTCCATTCGACCTTTTCCTACTTGCCTCATTACACCTCTTTCCAACTGAGAGAAGTTGATTAAAGGCCGAAAAGAGTCGCTCATAATTATCTCTGATTTGCTTGACGTTGTCAGGGTTGGTAGCGCTTGAAGGATTACTAACAACTTGAGAAATGCCAAGGAAAGACATGAAAGCTTCAACCGAGCTCAATGCTTGCGCGACGACAGGCGAATTGATAGTTTCAATTGCATCAGCCAGGACATCAGAGACAAAATCTGCACGTGACACGGGTTCTTCTACGGCTGTAGCAACACAAGAAAGGAACTCGTACATATGCATTCGATTTGGAGGCAAGAGGTTGCTCGACGAGAGCAGCGACTTCGCTCTTTCGCTTAGCTGGGCAAGCCACGGTACTAGATGTTGAGGATTGTACTTCGAAACAGAAACGAGAGCTACACCACTCTTCTTCCGCAGGCCTATGCAGTCACTTGTCAGCTTCCTTTCTCCATGCTTTGAGTCGGCACTCCATTCTTCGACACTTAGGTAGACGAGAAGGCTATCAACGCCCGCAAGAAGTGTCGTTGGGTCATGCCTCCAATAGTACTTAAGAGCATCGAGAAGGTTTGCACGACGGAACTTCAGCCACACATCCGATGGGTTCCATGACACGATAACATTAGCCAAATCAGAGATGCGCGATCGGACCTCATTGTTGACAGCCAATTTCTTCTGGTCCAGGCCCCCGGGGTCCGGTCGCAGTGTCCAATTGGGAAGTCCTTGCAAAATATTATCTAGTGGTTGGTGAACACCTTCAAATTGAAGAATCGCCTCGCTAGTTTGTGTCAGCTGATTGGTGGTCGGATCTATATGGTTCCTAGGCTCCCCGTTCCCATGTAATTGAAGCAGAGTCTTTATCCTCGACTGGACCGAAAATACCGACATCTGGGGCTCAGAATTGCCAATTAAGCGCAACAGCGAGCTTGCCTTCGATCGCAGATCGCACAACCACGCCTCGTACTCGTCCTCATCCGTCCAGCTCGCTTCGATTATATTCGAGAATTGATGCTTACTCTCTTCTACGTCCTCCCAACGAATCCTGACCATGTGATGCATGTAGGCCGCAACGACTCGCCCGATCAAGGGGGTCAAGACCTCGCTGTTACTGATTTGAGGGTCGCGGAGAAGGGTAACCCATAGATTGATCTGTCCTCCACAAATAAGACCTGAGGGATGACCCAACATCTCTACAAGGAAGTTGAGATATGCCGCCATTGTCTGATACTTTGCCCCCCGCCCGATCGTAATGTTCTTGTCCGTGCTCATATGCGATACGTTCGCCGAAAGGAAGGCAGCAAGCATCCCGGATAGCGCCTTGTGGAAGGGAAGCTGCCCCACGAGCCTCTCGCTACCGCCCGCTCCAACGGCGGTCAATGATCTTTCCTTTTCGGCAGCGGCGTCGTTGGCCTCGCTAATGGCCTGCGGTAGCTTCGATATAAACCCTATCCAAGCCGTCGCGTCCAATTTCCGAGTCGCAAGCTGTTCGAGGGATGTCACAGCCAGCACCTGGATGTTGGCCGAGTCCTCCCGGAGCAAATGAAGCAGTGCACCAGCAAAGTCCATCCCACCGGTGGCTGAGTTGGCTCCTAACATCCATTCGAGGGGCATTGCCTGGCAGAATTTTTCAATTGTTCTCAGGCAGTCGGCGACGAGGCGCGCGGCTTTGTCTCGCCGATCAACCTGCGTGCTGTACATGGCTTTCTCTTCTGTGGACATTTGTGATAGCGCTCTCCCTTGCGCAGCAAGAAATGCCTCCATTTCATGCAAGGAATGCTTGGCCGAAGATACGATGGCATACTCTTCTTGCAGGAAGTTAAAAATAAGGGGTAAAAGCTCCGAGGAGACCTCGTTGAGACCTTTAAGGACATCGTTTCGTCTTTTCGTAGATATCTATCGGGATCAGAGAAGAGCAAAGAATAAAATGGGATTAGAAAATTGCCAAATCCCCTTATCGACACAATGCTGAATCATTGGTTCTTTCGCGACAGGCGATCATCCGCATTCAGCCTAGTTACATATCCAGCGCACAAAACGATTTTCGAAGAAAAAACATCGAAGTCGAGCTTACTCAGCTTAACGCACCTTGGAGTTGTAGTCGCTATCTGTGCAATCCTCCGTAACTAATCTTAGCGCTTCTAGGGCCATTCTCACGCCAATCATACTCCCATAGCTTCCCTCATGGCACTGCTGCTGATGTTCATCAGCGCGACCCGGCTCGGACCAAAGGCCACCCCTGCTCGCAGGGACATAAAGCTCCGAGACAAAGGTTGTCCATCTCTGCGGAAAGTCCCTTACAACAATGTCGGCAAGGATACCTGATAGCTTATTAGCTAGAATTTTTCTATCGGCATCACAGAGGTGATCTTGCTGCTGCTGCTGCTGCTGTCCCAGCACCACAGGGGGGGATTGGGAGAGCTGCCTGGCCGCGGCCAGAACTGAGTTTCGCACAGCGACCCGATCGCTCTCAGGAGTCTTCATGTACAGGGTGCGTACGAATTCCTGCAACACCGTAAGCGAATATAGCCTGGTCTGGGTCATTACATTGACGGGGGCGAGACCCCCCGGCACCACGGACATGTGGGGTTGGTCCGAAGGCTGGCCAAGCAGCTGCAAGGCAATGGGGATGCGGCCCTGGTATTTCTTGAACTCCTCTAGCGTCTGGAATGCCTCGGTCCGTTGCTGTTGCGATAACGGTCCCGTGGCAACGCCCGATGAGATGGCAATCGATTGCAGCAAAGATTGCCGCTGGATTTCGTCCATGCTTTCAATGGTTTGCCCTTTCAATCGTTCATGTATGGAGGAGAGATGGATGCGAAATGCGATATGCGATGTGCCATGTTCAGTCTACATAATGGAGGAGGAATGTTGTCAGTGGTCAGGTTGTGGTAAGTACGAGCTCGTACACCACATGTGTGAATTGCTAGCTAGCTACATTACAAAGTACATGTACCTAATCATGTACAAATGAGGCATAGTACTGATACTACGACTCGTAGCTAGTATTCATACTGCATAGGGCGGCGGCACCTTCTGATAGCCCCGAACCGGAGGATTGGAGTGACTCGGACGACGGAAGTGAGCCTTCAATCGCTCCGAGTAACGACACACCTTCTCGTTCCCCGAGAGAGGCTCCCCCGCTGCGGGAACTCAAACCCGAGGAAGGAGTAGAAACGTGGAGAGCGGGTTATACGAATAAGTTAATTTCTTAGTAGCGAGGCGCCTACTCTAGAGTATGCATACTACAGTAGTAAGTACTATGCATTATATATATATACATACATACTCTAGTTAGAGTAGTAGTACTGTATTAGTACAGTAGGATGAGGAGAATCGTCCCGAGAGAATTCTGCCTACCACAGCGGCCGATTTGCCGAAACACCCCTAAAAATCACCCCTAAAAAAGTACTACTCTATGCATCTACTAGGAGTACGAGCTCGTATGGATACTACTAGAGTATGCATATTACGAGCTCGTATACTCTACAGTAGTCATATGGACCATACGCTCGTAATAGTATGTATAGTATGCATACTAGCTAGGAGTTGTAGGACATCGTAGCCAAGTTCTTACACCGGCCGGGCAATGTGAAAAACGGAAACTAAATACGAGCTCGTACATAATACGAGCTCGTCTAATACACGTTCCAGTTAGAGTACATCTACTCTAGCTAGTAGAGAGTAGGAGTAAAAGCTTAGTGACTCGCCAGTTGTCAGCTGAAGCGCAACTGATTTTTTCGTTGCAGAAGAGAGAGAAATGGAGGGCGAGTACCCCAGGTTTACATGGAAGGAGACCTAATGTCAGACCTTTTCACAATTGTATCTAAAAGAACTTAAGATTGAGTTTAATACCACTACCGCCGAGCTAAGGATTTGCGACGGGGTACTCCTACTTTTACCCCAACCCTAATAATTTTACTGCAACGTCAACGAGAGAGTTGGTGTGTGCCAGGTCGCCCCCCGGTGTCAGTAAGAGAATGATATTTTTGCATCTGTGTCTGCTTTTCCCCAGTAAGTTCCTCAGGAGTCTTTTGTTATTGTATGCGGCATATGCATATGCATACATACACATGATGCATGTACGTACAGTAATATACGAATTTTCGATGCCATTTTTCTCTATGCAAATGCATACTACTACTGTAGAGTTGTAGGCAAACAACAGATGTGTATCCATAATATGCGATACTTGCTATGCAAAATATTATGCATAATACTCTCGTAGTACTACTACTACTTGATAATAGTATTCTCTACACGCCATCATCATCAACGTTGTCATGTTGTGCGCATTATTATTCTTGTTTTTACATACCGACGTGACCTCTCCTTCTCACGGACGAATCCACCATGTCCTGCCAATGTACATCTAGATACCGCCGAGACGGAGCTCGCGCCCCTGTCTTTCGGTCCAATGTCAGAATGATGGCAAGACCGTCGCCATCGAAATCGAGCGCAACGCTAATGAGGAAACAAATGCTGGGTCATGATATTGGAACGACTCTCACTGGCCTGCATCGCGATTATCGCGCGTTCGGCTCGCCTACTTCCCCCTCGCTCAACTCTATTCGTCGTCGGCCAAGGATGTGGTCCGAACATGCGGCCGCCATCTCCGCACCGTCTATGTGCGTCGTCAACACGTACTACGCCTCATCGGATTCCGACGATTCCGGCTCCGACGACGACGAACTTTGTCGTCGCTGCACCGTCGATACCATGGCCCACAAGAGGGCCCGGCCACTATCTCCCGATAGCGACACCGATCTCGGACCCTCACGCGCCAAGAGAAGCAAGCGCCGACTCACGACCATGAGCACCGCTTCCTCTCCTTACACACGCCACCGCCCCTGTGTCATGTTCTCGATCAACCCCGTGACTGCCATTATGACCAGACCACGCACTCCAAAGGAGGACGTCCGCTCGATGTACTACTCGAAGAAGGACATCCGCGGCTTCCGACGCGACTACTATGACTGGGCCGATGCTAAAAAAGAGACAGGTGGGGACGGCTGCGGCGAAGTCAACGCCGTATCTGATATACTCTCTTCCTCGTCGTCAACCGGTGCTCCTTCCGACGACCACGTTGTGTCAGCGTCATCCGGCAGCGACGAGGACGCGGAGGACCATGAGGTTGCTTGCATCACCCCCGAGGCGTCCGATGAGTCCGAAGATGAGCAATGACATGCGAAGCTGTATGACTTATAGCGCGGTGTGGAGAACCTTTATTCCAAGAGTGCCGTCCATCTAACTTGATCATGACTTGATAAAGTACGAGCTCGTACGTAGTATAAATAGAAGTAAGAAAAAAAGTCGTCAATACATCACTCTACGTTTAGCAGGCTGGTGCATCAATGTCTCCGACCCATGGGAGCCATGGTGCTTGCCGGGGGTGCCATGCTGGAATGGATGGCGGGATCTCCCAAAGATGCTTGCTACGTGTGAGGTCGGGGCAGTCAGAACATCAGGTCCAGTTTTTCAATGCGCCGTGGTGACAATTTGGGCAGTACATGCGTCGGAAGCAAGAAGACGGCCATGCATGACATGGCCGTCAAAGTCGAAAGACTGATCTGTTTGGCTCGACCTGCGGCCTCCAGTGGCTTGTCTGGTGAACAGAGGACATTTATGGGAAGGCATTCAACGGGACGTTCGCCTTTGGCTGCTGGCGGGCGGGGGTGGGGTACCATGGTAAGAGGGGGGGAGGGGGGTTCTCGGAGGGCGAAACTTTTCCACACACGCTTGAGACATGGTCCTCGCTACGTACACCTGTACGAGATTACAGGTGTACCGTAGCTAAACTCTCCAGCACGTATGCATATGCATGCATGCAAAATAATATGTTATTATACGAGCGTGTAACATACTACTAGCTAGACTAGAGTACTATGCATACTATA
>Ga0315315_10005497_pt1 | contig 11697 bp, 6 predicted proteins | sample M140m3416metaG_FD_203699 | JGI IMG/M metagenome (GOLD analysis project Ga0315315, IMG submission 203699) | Ammonia-oxidizing marine archaeal communities from Monterey Bay, California, United States - M1 40m 3416 | ecosystem: Environmental > Aquatic > Marine > Intertidal zone | place: USA... | reverse complement strand
CGGCGGCGGCGGAGAGGCGGAGGCGGAGGCGGAGGCGGGTTGGCCTCTGCGCCGCCGCCTGGCGGCGATCCTGGAGGCGGCCGCGGGAGGAGGAGGAGGAGGAGGAAAGGGAGGGGGAGGAGGCGCTTGGCCCCACCCTTCCTATCCCCACCGCGCCGAGACCTCTGGGCCGCCGAACCAGCTGCGTTTGTTCGGTGGTGCGGGATCGGGATCGGGATCGGGATCGGCTTCGAGGGCCCATCATGACGGTTCGTCGGAGGCGCTGCTGTTCGGCTCGAATTCGAATCCGAATTCGAATTCGAATCCGAATTCGAATCCGAATCCGAACATGTACCCACCGAGGCCGAGGCCGGGAGGCCGCTACGGGGGGCCCGGGTGGGACCGCCCCCTCCCCCTCCCCGAGGCCGGTGCGCTCCGGCAGCGCCCCCCGGCGGGCATGAGGCAGGCGACTCTGCTGGTGGCGGGAGGAGGAGGTGGAGGTGGAGATGGAGGAGGAAGCGGGCTGGAGCTGGGGATGGGCCTTGGGCTGGGCCTTCGCCTTGGAACGCCTCATCGTCCTGCGGGGGCGGCGGCCCATGCCTCCGGTGGGGGGGGGGGATGGGCCGCGGCGGCGGCTGGAACCGTGGGGACGTACCACCGCCGGGAGGAGGAGGAGGAGGAGGAGGGGAAAGGCACCGGCGCCGACGCCGACGCGGACGCGACCGGGAAGGGCGGAGGGGGAAGAAAGAAGAGGAGGACGACAGGGACGAGGACGAGGAAGAATGTGGAGGAGGGGGAGGAGGGGAAGAGGACGAAGGAGAGGCGGAAGAAGAAGAAGAAGAAGAAGAAGAAGAGGACGGAGGGGCCGGGGGAGGCGGAGGAGGAGGAGCCCGGAGTTTCCAGGGCTCCAAACCTGCTCGATCTGGCCGTCCCAGCCCCCGGCGGAGGAGCGGACCGGGGGGGGGGGCGTCCCCGCGGGCAAGAACCCGGAGCCCCGATCGATGCCGAGGCCTTCGAGGGGATGGACGGGTCCGGCCTCAGGAACGCGGGGCAGAGCCCCGAGGCTCTGCGGTACTTCCTGGGGAGGGTCCGGGCGGCGGCCGGCGGCGCAGGTGCGGGTGCGGCGGAGGGCGCGGCCCTGGTGGCCTGGACGATGGTCTACCTGGACGGGGAGTGCACGACGCCCCTCCTCCCGGCCGCAAGGAGGTACTGCACCGACAAGGGGCCCAGGTGCCAGAGATGGAACTGCACGTGCGACGGCCAGATCAGGGCCCTGCAGGCCTCGGCCCCACTGCTGGGGGCCATGTTCGTGGTGCCTCCGCCTCCGCCGGGGGGGGAGGTGGGGAACCTCGACGGCGGGCACGGGGACGGGGACGGAGACGGGGACGGAGGCCCGCACTGCTACCTCCTGCCGCTGGGTCCCACCGTCAACGAGGAGGGGGACGCCCCGGCGGCCGAGCCGGGGTTCGAGCGGACGGCCCTCTGGCCTGCCACCCCCTTCCACTGCGGGACCACCCTCAGGCAGAGGTGGGACGCCCTGGGATCCGTCCTGAGGGACAGGGCGGTCAGGTGCGTCACCTACAACGCCGCGGTGGGTCTGATGCCCTACCACTACCACCGAGAGCACGACGGCGGCGCCGGGGCCGGGGCCGGGCCGGGGACGGACGACCTGATCCTCCCTTCGATCTGGGACCTCAGGCTCGTGGCGTGGATCCTGCAGCCTAACTCGACCGACGCGCAGCTCGAGTTCGCCGCCATGTGGGACGGGTTCTCCCACCTGGGCCAGGCCCAGGGTCGGGGCAGGGAGGAGCCCCCCCCCCCGGAGCATGCCTCGGCGCAGCTCCTGGGGCTGCTCAAGGCGAGGGAGAGCCTCGAGTTCCTCCTGGCGCTCCACCCCATCATGGACCGGCAGCTAACGCAGAAGGGGCTCAGGTCGGCCTTCGATGAGATCGAGAGCCCCGCCCAGTCCATCCTGTCGGCGATGGAGTGCCACGGGGTCGGGTTCTTCCCGGAGCACCTGGGGAACCTCCAGTCCCAGCTCGAGGGAAGGATCGCAGAGCTGTCGGAAGAGGCCCGCGGTATTGCCAGGGACAGGGCGTTCCTCCTGTCCAGCCCCCAGCAGGTGGCGCACCTCCTGTTCGACGTCATGCGAATCAAAGCGCCGCAGGGGCTGGCGTCGAAGCAGGTTGCCGGCTCGCAGCACCGATCGACGTCCGAGGAGGCGCTGAGGGCCATCCAGGAGGAGGCCAAGAGGCTGCGCCAGCAGCCGCCCAGGATCGTCGACGTCCTCCTCGAATTTCGCAACCTCAACAAGCTGCTAACGACGTACATCCGCCCTCTTCCGCAGTTCGCGCGAGAGGCGACGATCCCGTCCAGGGCGAAGAAGAAGCGCTCCAAGAGGAGCAGGCTCGGAGGCGACGCATTGGGGCCGCCTTCGGTTCGAATCCACCCAATGTGGATGCAGACAGCGGTGCGCACCGGTCGGCTCTCGTGCCGCAAACCGAACCTGCAGCAGGTACCCACGTCGACCGTCTTTGGGATCAACATTCGAGATTCGTTCCGGCCCACCTCGAAGGACCGATGCCTCTTTGCGTGCGACTACTCTCAGAACGAGATCCGGATCCTGGCGCACGTGAGCAACGACCAAGCTCTTATTGCCATGTTCAACAGCAGAGACGACATCGACATCTACAAGCAAATGTCAGCGGCGATCACAGGTAAGAGGATTGAAGACATTGGAGACGAGGAGCGCAAGGTTTCGAAGCAGGTGACGCTCGCCATCCTGTACGGTATGGGGGTCAATCAGATTTCCAAGAAGCTTGGCATTGTGCGTCAAGCAGCCCAGCAGCACCTGGACGCGTTCTACCGGCGCTTTCACGGCGTCCGTCGGTGGATGGCCGAGACCAAGGAATTCGCGAGACGCAATCACTACGTTACCACCATCACTGGCAGGAGGCGCTATCTCGATGATATTCAGGCAAGCGACAAAGGAAAGGTAGCCCAGGCCGAGCGTCAGGCTGTAAACACAATAATTCAGGGCAGCGCCGCTGACATCATGAAGCTCGCCATGATCAAAATGAGTTCTAGGATCATGGACTGGAAGAGGGATTTCGCTGGAGCAACCGCAGGTGGAACGGGCGTTTCTCCCAAGATTTTGCTTCAAATTCACGACGAGCTCCTTTTCGAGGTGGCTGCCAATGATGCCGACATCCAGAGACTAAAGGATGCGGTATTGAGGTGTTGCGCCGACGAATGCGTTCGAGAATTTCGGATTGCCGTCCCTCTTAAGCTCAAGTGCAGCTGCGGCTCATCCTGGGGGAGCTTAGATGAAATTTAATTAGCTAATTTCTATACTACCTCGTAGCTCTTTAGGAGGAGTATACTCAACTAGTAGACATACGAACCCACCAAGTATTTTTATTATTATTTTATTATTATTGATCCCTACTAAATAATATATATTACGAGCTCGTAGTATACTACTCTCGTAGTAATAATATTATTTTGTTTGTACTACGAGGAGGTCGTACTACTAGCTAGTAGTAGTAGATGTAATAGTTACTATGCATTGTACGAGCTCGTAGAATGCATAGCTAGCTAGATAACCCAAGATAGCAATAGGAGCTGCGCGAGCGATCCGTGGCATTGGTGATTGGCTTTTGGATGTATTGGCCAAATAATGCCAATTTCCCATATCCATCATCAGTCACTCAAGACACGCACCCCCCTTGCCGACGGCCCTTGGACGCCAGTCACCAAAAATGCCAAAAGATGAACGGCGATGTCACTGCGGACTCCGAGTCACCCTTGCTCCAAAATATCCTCACCAAACTGCGTCCCTTTCAACGGGAAGCGTACGAGTTCGCGACAAAATCGAATCGGCAGCATCGCGGGCGTTTGCTGCTGGCGGATGAGATGGGCTTAGGAAAGACCGTTACAAGCCTAGCTATTATGTGCGCTTTTTTGCAGGAGTGGCCTCTTCTTGTGATGTGCCCGGCGTCGCTGCGGTACACTTGGCCAGCTGAAATAGAGAAGTTCCTCCCGTCGTTACCAACTTCCGCTATTTATGTTGTGTCTGGCTTTGACGACAGCGACTTCTACTCAAATCCCCATAAGAGAAACCGCATAAAAATTATCGTGGCGACATATTCCCTGCTTCAGAACAGGTCAGCGGCGCGCGTTGCGTTGGATCAATTCAATTTTCGATGCATAATTGCGGACGAATCACACAACTTGAAGGAGAAGAACTCACAACGGTGTAAATTTGCCATGCCCCTTCTAATTAAAGCAGAACGAGTGTGTATGCTGTCGGGGACTCCGGCGCTGGCTAGGCCGGTCGAGCTATGGGCACAGCTTCACTGCCTCGCACCAAAGGAGACTGGCACTTACACAGCTTTCACAAAGCGGTTCTGCAATGCTCGAAGAGGTCGATTTGGTTGGGATGTAAAGGGGGTCAGCAACGCAGATGAGCTTCACTCGAAGCTGAAGACATTTATGGTGAGAAGGCTCAAGTCGGATGTGCTGAAAGATTTGCCGCCGAAGCAGAGGACCATAATTTCTGTGAAGATAAGCACTGACCATGCGAACAACTGCAGAGAACTCCTGCAAGAAATGATCGCAGCTCGGGTATCCATCGATCAACTTACTGGTGAGGAGGCGGAAACGGCAAATATTGAAGCAAGGCGTCTGCTAATGCAGACTTACCAAGCTACTGGCAAAGGAAAAGCAAAGGCGGTATCTGATTACCTCGTCGATTGGCTGTCAGGATCAGGTACACAAAAGATACTTGTATTTGCCCACCACCGCGAGGTCCTTGACACACTGGAGGCTGTCGTGTCCAAGTCAATGAAAGGGATTGGTCATATCCGCATTGATGGGACTGTTCCCCCCTCTGAGCGCGCTAGTCGTGTACGAAAATTTCAAACGAACAAACAAGTCCGCGTCGCGCTCCTGTCTGTAACTGCCGCAGGCGTCGGGCTGACACTGACAGCTGCGAGCTCGTGTCTCTTTGCTGAGCTTCACTGGACGCCCGGTGTTCTCGCTCAGGCAGAGGATCGGTGTCATCGAATTGGACAGCATAACGCTGTTAATATCATGTATTGTATTAGCCGAGAGAAAGATCTGAGCATTGACACGACGCTTTGGAATATGCTGGCAAGGAAGGTTGGAACTCTGGGAAGGGTTATTGATGGTGAAAAGAAAGCTTCAATGAATGCAAAAGAAGACACTGATTACGACGGCAAGAGCCCCGGTGTGTCAGGGGAGGAGGAAATACAGGCCTTCTTCGCCAATTCGACCAATGATGAAGGAGCAATGACTTCACCTGCGAAGCCAGTTAAGGGATCTATTCAGAATTTCTTTTCGGCGAAAAAGAGTTTAACGAAGACGGAACATTCTAAGGTAACGCTTAGGAACGTGACTCCGTGCGAATCATCAATATTGAGGGGCAAAAAATCAAAAGTCCCCCACACGAGACATGGGAAGGATGACGAGGCAAAGATTCCAGCTTTAGAATGGTCATGCCAAGCGTGCACATTTATCAATGTACGAACGAATGAGTCAGATAGGCCTCTTTCCTGCAAAATGTGTGGGACCGTTGTAGAGGAAAGTGTACCAACACGGTATGGGCCGCCCGAGCGTATCGAAGGAACAACCCAAAGTCGGGATCTATCTCAACTGAGATCTCGGTCAGAGATCATTGAGATCGACGATGATTCCTCTGATGATGACGAACGAAAGATCTCGAACAAGTTCAAACCTGCCTATGTAATTGATCTATGCAATGACCGAACATCACTTCACACACCACGTAAGCTTCAAACAATCTCTAAATCGTGTGGCGAGCATGGTACAGCCAGGACACAACCGGATCATCTAAGCTTCAGCGTCTCAAAAAATAGCGGCAGAGTGGCGATCCATGCTGCCTCTACAGGTAAAGCATTGCATGCCAATTTTGATATTGAACAAGTACTCACGGAATCGTCTGTCGATCTCCTTATAGAAGCTCAGACGAAACGGTCGAGACCCAGAGACGAAGTTGTCCTTTCTGGTACCATCGAATTCAACGACGCCTCGATTTCGCAAGGTGAGTTCCACTAGTTCTACATCATTCACAAAAACTTGAATTCGATTTTTCCATGATGTATTTGTCAGAATATGTCTCATGAAGATCTTACCCCTCCAATTTCTTCTTTCAGTTATTGGTCTCATTGATAAATCCTCCCTTGTAAAATCCGAAGGGGTCGGCGTTGAAGAAGCCAAATTGTGCAGCGACCTCAGAGCGTTTGTTGCATCCTTCCTTTTCCTTCGCGAAGTCGAAAAAAAGGCACTGAAGGACTGGGACAATCCAGTTACAAACTCGTCATTGCGACAGACTCTGGCGGAGCTGCTGTCGAAAGACACGGCTTTCAGTACAAGTCGATACAGCGGCGGTGCAAAAGAGAGAGCGGAGGAGAATGCTATTAATAATGCTGCGACTTCCAGCGACATGGCCATTCTTGATGGCCATGCGTGCGCCTGGTGCGGGAAGAGGCTAGGGAGAGCATCATTTCAGGAGGGAGTGCAGTCAACATATTGTTCGATTGAGTGCGCTGAAGAAGGTAGACTGCGGCGCGGTGGCATGTATGCATCGACTCAAGTGAGGGCCCAGGTATTTGCGCTCGAACGGGGTGTCTGCACTCTATGCAGTGTCGATGCTTACGCGCTGTTCCTCCGAATAAAGGCGCTCCAACCAGCGGAACGTCTGAATGTTCTTTGCAATGCAAATTGGAAGTTGCCCCAAAGTGGCCCCGCTCTTGAACGTCTACTTCATCAACCAAAGGAAGGGGACTTTTGGCAAGCAGACCACATTGAGGCTGTAGCTGAAGGAGGAGGGAGCTGTGGTCTGAAGAATCTACGGACTCTTTGTGTTCCTTGCCACAAAAATGAAACAGAAAAGTTGCGATCTCGGCTAAGACTGTGCGGCGGCCGAGCTTCTCCATCAGATGCAAATGCGGGAGGACCGGGGCAAATGGATATTCGCAGTGCCTTCATGCGTCCTCAATGTATGGGTAGCAGCGGATCAGAACTGACACTTCAGAAAGAGAGGAAGAAAAGAAGAAGGACAGCAGATTGAATAAATAAAAAATTATGCCTTGCGAGTCATAATCTAGGTCTTATACAGGATTGTTCCTCCGCTGCGATACTACTGACACAAAAGTCTACAACAGTTCCCACCATTCCTGGATGCACAACAAAATCATGAACTAGTTCAGGACAGTACTTGGTCCGAATATTTGCCGGCACCGTGCCATTATTCTGCAATGCTTTGAGCTCCACCAGATGAAAATGTGGTGCCCATTGATCCGGCCCCCCACAAAAGAGGAGATTTGTGGGGCAGCGCTTTCCAATGATCCGCAGGGCTGCATCGTCATGCTTCCCGGGAATAGTGCGGATTTCTTCCAACCCAAGCTCAAGGAAATTACGCCCAAACCTTGGCTGGCGAAAAAGTTTGATGGCCAAGTCGCGGCCGTCGTCATCATTTACTTTCGCCAAATATTTCATTAGGACATCGATCAATGTGTTCGGAGTCCAAGAGGCGGCTTTGCTAAGTGTCCTTAGAAATGCGATGGCGACACTGGGTGATCTAGCAATGGTCGAGAGCAGCACTTTCTTTGAGACAGACGGTGGATCGAATCGAATAAATGGCATCAGGTGCAAAATAAGAAACGTCCTGTTGAGAATGTCTTTGCGCAAGAGGCAAATGCGCTGGACCAGATGCGCCCCGATAGAATGGGTAATGAAAACCAAGCGAGGAACCGCGCCGAAGTCGGCCATAATCTTATCAATCCATTCAATTTTATGTCGGACCTGTCCGTCAATCGTCCAGGCAAACCGATTGTCTCGGTCGGTGTCATCGAGGTCGGTATCCTTTCCCACCCTCTCTTCGCCGACACCGTGACCAGCGTATGAGACTCCTCTCGCCGCATAACTAACACCGAGTCTCTTGACAATAGAAGACAGCATCCTATGATACCATCCTACGCAACCAGGGTTGCCAGGCACAAAGAGAATGAGGGTGTGAGGCCGCTCAAGGGCAACGTGGTCGATTTGCACAGTGTCCGTCGGCCATTCACAGATCTTGACCAATCGTTCCCTGGTCCGCAGTGGCATGGCTGGATTTCGTTGACCTCGCGTGCCACGCAGTAGAAATCACATAGATGTATAGAGCCGATCGCAAAGCTCCGCTCGTACTGGCTTGTCCGGCCCGCCGACCTCCATGGAATGAAATGGCAATTAGCAATACTCGCACGCCGGTACGCCGATCGATGGCTGACAGTCCGGAAATTTCCCCCAATAATGAACTTAGGCATTCTTACATGACGTACCAGAATACTAGCTAGTATTTACGTATCTCTTCGGTAGATCTTATTTTTACTTGATTTCTACTGTAGCGTCAATTTTTTTTCGGAACCCACGCCGTTTCCTCCCCTCTCCACCAGACACTGGGCAACTGAACGCATGCGCAATAAGACATACTGGACAATCTATAGCTCTATGGCTTGGCCACCTTCCGAAATCCCACGAGGGAGATATACGTCGTCCACAGAAGGAATCCGACGTTCGTGAAGAGGACGGCGAACCTCGGAGGCACGTAGAGAAAGTTCACCAGTTGCACCGTTCCCCAATACGCGCACGATCGCATCATGGTCGGCACCAGATCCGTGGCCAGCTTCTTCCTAAGGAGAGCACCCCTCCCCCCGCTGTCCACGTCGCCCCTCGTGAATGTGGCGAAGGCGAAGAAGAGGGCGTTCATGAGGGGGGACATGACGACCTGGTTGACCGCGACTTTCCTCAAGGCGCCCGCCAGGGTGAGGCCAGCGACAGGAAAGAGTCCGTTGAGGAAGACGAACCAGTAGTGTACCATCAGCCCCGGAACGGTGTAACCCCAAACCGCCATCCAGGCGCTACGGGAGGTGTCGTGCCGCCCCGCCGCGGTGCCCGGGGTGCTCCCGCCGCTACGCTCGAGACCCTGTGCGACGGTGTCGCTGGCCACGGAGAGCGCTGCAGCCGTGGCGCAGTTCGTCACGATGGGGTGCCTGATGAGGGCGTCGCAGTAGAAGCCGGCCGCCGGCCGGAGGACGGAGAGCGGCGACGCCATCGCGATCAGGCCAAGCGGGCGGCGGCGGCGGATGGTGGAGGAAGGGCGCCCGTGCTGCCACCGCTGACCACCGCGCGAGGCGTCGGAGCATGCCGCGAGAAGGACCACAGCAAAGAAAAGGCAGCGCGGCAGGGGTATAGCTGTACGGAGGCGCATTGTGTATTGGTCGGTGATGGATGATCACCGAGGCTTTCCTTCTTCTTGCTAATGTAGATTTTAAGTGATCAGGTAGATGATGGACTGATGATGATGGAATCGATGGAGATGAACTTTTGACGATCGTGTTGATTGTCACTGTGCTAATTTATCCCAACCCTATTAAGTCCACCCTTTGGGGCTCTGCAGGCTCTCGGATCCGATTGCTTCTGCGTACCTGTTACACACATACATTAGCTCTAAACAAATAAATAATGTTGCCGCCTGCTGGCCGTGCAAGTCAGGCGCCATCCGTGCAATGCCCAATGCAATACCCCGGTAATGAAATCCGCAATGGGAAATGGGCATCATAGTCCACCGCACCCATTATGCATATCGATTGAGCTTGACGCACTTTTGCGAACCACAAGCCAGAGGATCCCGATCAAATCCGCGAGCCGATACGTGAAACCGATCTCGTCTTTGAGGACCCAGACAAGAAGATACAGCGGAGCCCGACCGGAGCAGAGGTGAGACTTACCCAGGACTGACTCGACAAATCCTTTCGACCGGCCCGGTCGTGCAAGCGGGTGCTGGCGCGAATTTTTTTTGACGATATGCGGTGGCGCTGCTTGGTCGAGTAGAATCGGATTTCAGGCTGCCGCAGATGCGCGGGAAATTGCCTGTGCCATTCCCAGGGACGAGATCTTTCAATCCCAGGGACGCGATCTTTCAATCTTGTCTTCCATGCACAAAGGCCCCCCTGGTCTGACTTTTCCCTCCCTTTACAATAGGATGACTCTTCTCACCGGATCCCTCCACCCCCGCGCATTTTCTCCCTTCCACCCCTCTTCCTCGGCATACGTTCCACAGGAGGAAATGTTCAAATCAAAAGGTTCTCCGCCCGCGGCATCGCCCCTCGCGTCCGCCGAAGGGACGAGCGACGCAGCCATCTTCCTGAGGTCTCTCAAGGACCCGTCCATCATTGAGCGGGTCCGGGTGAGCCTCAAGAATGCGCACGTGTTCAAGCTCCCACCGAGGCAGACCGCGTCCGTCGGATACCGCGGGGCCGACTGGAGGGACAAGGTGTGGCAGGGCACCGTCAAGGTCGTCGAGCGGGGCGACACGACGGCGATCCTCCTGGTCGACAAGGAGAAGGGCAGCATCTTCGCCGTCTGCCCCGTGGCGGAGGGCGCGGTCGAGCGGTGCACCGACTCTAGTAGATACTTCGTTCTGCGCATCGAGAACGCCAACGGGGCGCACGTGTTCATCGGAGTCGCGTTCAACGAGCGGAACGATGCCTTTGATTTCAATGCCGCACTGGAGGACAGCAAACGCGAGAAGGAGATGGAGAAGATGCCGCTCCCGACGTACACGGGCCCAACGAAGGACTATAGCATTAAGGAGGGGCAGAAGATACACGTCGCCATACCGAAGTCGTCCCCCAGCGATGACGAGAATAGGTCGCAACGGAATCGCGGAGGTGGACGGGGGAGATCAGGAGGAGGCCTGCTGAAACCTTCATCGAAGGATACGCCCCGTCGCGCCAATGACGACGTTAACGACGGCTTTGGCACCCCGTTCTTTCAGAATTGAGGGAAGCAGCATGGATGGGAACAGATATTTCTCGTTAGGCACAACACTCCTACCGCCAAATAATTATATCCATCACAAGCATCGGTTCACTTCTCAACGTCTCATTTTACGGACAGTGAAGGCTGCGAGGAACCAAAATCTATTTTTAAAGTTAAATACTCTAATTCATCGCTCGCGGACATCTAGACGCACACTGTACAAAATTACCTCCGTCAAGTCAGATCGATCTGACGAGCTTGTACGCATAAACTTAAGCGTTCTCAGCATCTGGGTGGTACCCTCCACGAACCATCTTGAGATCCTCCTCGACCATTTCCTGCACCAACGACGGGAAGGAAGTGGTGGCAGCCCACCCGATCACCCTCTTGGCCTTGCCGGGGTCACCGAGCAAGAGCTCAACCTCAGTGGGACGGAAGTATTGAGGATCAATTTTGACGAGGACACGGCTCTCGTCGTTTGCGTCAACTCCAACCTCTTCGACAGTGCCTTTGGGACCTGTCCACTTAATGGTGATGCCAACGACCGCGAAGGACCTCTCGACAAATTCGCGGACCGTATGGGTCTCTCCGGTGGCAAGAACGTAGTCGTCAGGCTCATCTTGCTGCAGCATCCGCCACATACCTTCGACGTAGTCACGGGCATGGCCCCAATCACGCTTGGCATCAATGTTACCCAGGTAGAGGCATTTCTCGATTCCCTCGTGAATGCGTGCAACGCTGGTGGTGATCTTGCGGGTGACGAAGGTGCGGCCACGGCGAGGACTCTCATGGTTGAAAAGGATTCCGTTGGTCAGGTGCATACCATAGGCCTCACGGTAGTTTACGAGAATCCAGAAGGCGTACTGCTTG
>Ga0315315_10005496_pt1 | contig 11698 bp, 7 predicted proteins | sample M140m3416metaG_FD_203699 | JGI IMG/M metagenome (GOLD analysis project Ga0315315, IMG submission 203699) | Ammonia-oxidizing marine archaeal communities from Monterey Bay, California, United States - M1 40m 3416 | ecosystem: Environmental > Aquatic > Marine > Intertidal zone | place: USA... | reverse complement strand
CGTTTGAATTACTTGATTTAACTAGTAATTTAATAGGCTCGTTATCAGGTGCTTTTTTTGTCTTTTATTTAGAAAGTAAGATATAATTTGCTAAATTGTCGTCATGGAAGTTAAGAAAAATCCTAATGCAGATCTTGAAAAAAGAAGTGGTTTATTCCTTAATATAGGATTATGTGTTAGTCTTTTATTAGTTATAACTGCATTTGAGTGGAGGTTTTATGATCGTGGTGCCGGTATGGATTTAGGTTCTATTGAAGATGATTTTGAAGATTTGATGGAAATACCACCCACTGAACAGCCACCACCACCACCACCTGTTATTCAACAACCTGAAATTATTGAAGTTCCTGATGAGGAAGAAATAGAGGAAGAAATAGAGATAGAAATAGATGTAGAAATTACTGAAGAGACAGTAATTGAAGAAATTGTTTTTGAGGAAGCACCAGAAGAAGAAGAAGTTGATGAAATTTTCACTATCGTTGAAGACCAACCAACTCCTCCAGGTGGAATGGGTGCGTTCTATAAATACGTTGCCACTAATCTTAGATATCCTGCTCAAGCTAGAAGGATGGGTATTGAAGGAAAAGTTTTTGTCCAGTTTGTTGTTGATAAAGATGGTACTTTGACAAATGTACAAGCTATCAAAGGAATTGGAGCAGGTTGTGACGAAGAGGCAGTAAGAGTTATAGCAAAGGCAAAAAAATGGTCTCCGGGTAAGCAAAGAGGTAGACCTGTTAAGGTTCGAATGATTTTACCTATAACGTTTAAACTAGGTTAATATATATTCTAAAATATATTAAAGCAATTCTCTTTTATTTTTTCTAAATATTCTTTCATATTTATAACTGATTTTTGAATTTTAAAATCTGAACATTTTGATCCAATAGTATTTATTTCTCTTCCTATTTCTTGGCTAATAAAATTCAATTTTTTACCAACAGACTTTGAACTTTTAACAGTTTTCGTAAGTAAATCTATATGTTTATCTAATCTGACTAATTCTTCATTAATATCTACTTTTTCAATATAATAGAATAGCTCCTGTTCAAATCTATTTTTATCAAATTTAACTTTTTTTATATCAGAAATTTTTTGTCTTAGTGAGCTTACTTTTTTTTTCTTTCTATTCTTATCTAATTTTTGAACTTTATTTAATTCATTTCTTATAAATCTTATAAATTTATTTATGTCTTTATAAATTGATTTTCCCTCATCTTTTCTAAATTTCAAACAAGAATTAAGTCCTTTTTTTAATTGTGAAATTATAATTTTTTCTGAAATATTTATGTTCTTATCATAAGTAATTAAGTCAATATTCTTTAATGCATTATTAAAAATAACTTTATCTTCCACTTCTATAGATTTATTTGAAAGCTTTTTAATTTCTGAATAGATAGTGTTAAATTTTTCATTGTTAAAGATCTTTTCATTTTTATTTGGTAAAAACTTAATATTAATATTTATATCAATTTTTCCTCTCTCTAGTATTTTCTTCGATATACTTCTAATATCAGTTTCAACCTTTCCGAGATCTTCATTACATTTATAATTGAGATCAAAATATTTAGAATTTAAAGTCTTTATTTCTATATCTATAGAATACTTCTTTTTAGAAATAGAAGAGTAACCAAAACCTGTCATTGATTTTATCATAATCTAAAAGCTATATCCAAATGAAATATGATATTTAGTGTTACCAACTTGATAGTCTTCTATTGGTTTTGCAATATCAAGTTTAATATAATAGTCAGTAATAAATGATCTTATACCAAACCCATAGCTAGCTAACCAAGGATTTTTAGAATTTTCTATTTCTGCTTGAAATACAGAACCTGGCTCTTTAATGATCCAAGTGTTGACATCATTTTTTTTACTGAAAGGTGAATTGACATTCCAGGATGAACCTAAATCAAAGAAGCCCACAAATTGTAAACTGTTTAAAAAACTGCTGGAAGCGCTTTTGCCGCTTATAAATTTTACTAGAGGAATTCTTAATTCAGAATTTAATGCCAATACTTTATATCCATCAAATTTGTTGAAATTATATCCCCTGAGGTTGATATATTCTCCAAAAATAAAATTATTATTATTATTTCCATTAACTACTGTAAGAGGATCATTTATTCCTTTATCATCTGAAGTATTAGATATTGAATTTTTAACTCCTCCTAAAAAGTATTTAAATGGATTATTACCAAATGAGTTACCGTAAAATATTTTTGAAGAAAAAAATAAATTTTCAGATATTTTTTGATGGTGAGTTACATCTAACGAGAGGTTTTTGAAACTATTATTAGGATTATCATTGGATATATAGTTTTTGAAACTTAGATACATCTTAGTTCCTTCTTCTAGATTTGAAGAAATATTTTTAATATTATCAAATTTAAAGTTAAAGAAGTAACCATAAAAATTATCTTTTTCATAAAAAGAAAAAGGAGGGGGCGTGTTATTAAATATTCTGTAATCTAGATCATTAAATTTGTAAGATGCAAAGAAAGGAGATAGCTCAACCCTTGAAAATTTAGAGATAGGATATGAAATATTAAGATTGAATCTATTAAATAAATATTTGTGGTATATGAAACTTTCTGAGTCTTCAGCATACGTTACTTTTCTATCAAATGATACTCTAAAATCAAACCGATGTTTTAGATAACTGTATTCTGTAAAAATATCAGTACTCTTTAGACTAGATAAAGGAAGGAAGGACCTTGCATATATTTTGTGATCCTCAAATAGCTCAATAAAATCTGTTTCTATTATTGAACCTAGTCCTTCTAAAGGATCAATATGCAAAAAACTATTAAAATTATTTTTCACAAAAGAGTACTTGTAATCTGAACCTATATTTATATCTGATTTTTTATTTCTTTCAATATTTTTTAAAATGGATGACTTTATTGCTATTTCATCCTCAAAAATAAACTCTTCAGTTGATTCAAAATTTATAACTTCTTTTTTATTTTCTTCTTTAACTAATTGGACATTTTTATTAAGAAATTTCTGTAATTGAATATAATCAACTCTAGCAGTTTGATTACCAAATTTAGATTGGTTGATATCAAAATCTTCAATTTCTCTAATTATAATTTCTCCATTAGAAAGAGAATTAAATATTAATTTTTTTTCATTTTCGTCATAGTCAAAGTTTATAATATTTGAATTAAAATCAGTGGCTTGTATTGAATTAGAAGATTTATTCTGTTTATATAAATTGTAGATCCCTTTTTTATCACTTAAATAAAGAACATCATTATTATATAATGTTTTAATTTTAATATTATTATTAGTTTCATTAGTTAATTGAACAAGGTTATTAGTTGTAGTATCTAAATTGTATAAATATATATTATATGACTCATTTAAATCAGAGATATTTTTATCCTCTTTCAGATTAGAAATGTTTCTATTTGAGCTAAAAGCAATTGATGTAGAATTCTTAAAGAATTTTGGATAAATATCATCAAACTTATCATCAGTAATTTTCTTCATATTTGAGTTATTTGCACTCAGGAGGTAGATGTCTTTTTGATTATTTATACTTCCACTAACTGCAATTAAATTTTCACTGGAGTTATATGAAAACCCTGATATTCTTTCAAATTTTTCTAGTGATTTATATTCTTTCTTATTTGATATAGTATTGTTACTAATTATAAAATATTTTCCTTTAATTGATTTCACATAAGCTACTTCCTCATTATTTTTCCAGGATATGTAGTAAGTATCTTGGTTACTATTATCTTTTATTCTGTCAATTACCTTTAATTTTTGGGATTTTAGGTAATAAATAAAGATTTTTTTTAAATTTCTTTTTACAGATGTAATTAACAATTGATCTTTTCCTGGGTTGTATTTTAAATCAATTATTTTTCCAATGTTTTTGTTTTTAATTTCAATTTTATTTGATTCTTTTTTTTCTCTTTCAAAGTTTGAAGAAATTCTTTGAGAATAATATTCAGACCACTCATTTATGAAATTCTCAAAATTTATTCCTAAGGAACTTGATATTGCTCTTTCAGGATTTCTTATAATTTTAGCAAGATTTATAATATTTGAAATAGTATTATCTCCATATACTATAGAAATGTAGTTCCAAATACTTTGTCCAATAAATCCTGATTCTTTTTCAGTAATTTTATTAATACTCTTTTTATCTTCCGTTAAAAAATAATCTCTGATAACATTGTCCATTTCTATATCCCACCCAAAGGCTGTATACCTAGCCGCACCTTCTGAAAACCAATTAGGAATATTAATAAATGAAACTTTACCAAACCTTTTGGCAAAGGTCATGTTTCCATTCATTAAATCGCTTATAAGAACTTTAGTGAATTCATAGTTTAATTTTTCTTTAAAATTTTTTAAGTTATCTGAATAACTTACTTTAAATATTGTCCTATTATTATAGCTTGAATTTGAATTAACATATTTATTTGTTTCATTTATACCTATGTTACTTTGATTTAAGTCTTTCTCTGAATTGTAAATAAACACTTTAGTTTTTTGAAAAGGTTGGTGTCCTATATTAGTTGTGAGCCTTGAAAAATTTGATTCCAAATGTTTAGCAGCAGTTTCAGCAATTATTCTGCTATTTGTATTATAGTAAAATTCAAAATTATTAGAAAATAGAATTTCCCATTTAAATATATTGTGTTGTATACTGTTTTTTCCTATATCATTATAAATGCTACTCTGAGAAAAAGAGGAATATGAGAATAAAATAAATAATAAGTAAAACAATCTTTTCATATTAAAACTTACGATTTGAATCTATCTATGTTTATGTCCTTGTTTATTTTTTTGTTATTTTCAATATAATCAAATAATTCTTTTGCACAATAAGGTGATTGACTAACACCTTTAGAGCCTAATCCATTTATTAAATAAAGATTATTAATTACTTTATGCTTTCCTACTAATGGTCTCCTGTCTTTACTTCCAGGCCTTATCCCGAAATATGATTCCAAAATTTTAAATTTTTCATTTAAGACTTTTTCAATTCTTTTCTTTAAATGATTTATTCCATCATTTATGTATCCATTATTATAAGTTGAGCCAGCAAATAATTCATTTTTATTATTATTAAATACTGAAATTCCTTTGTTTAAAATATAGTCACCGAAGAGATTTGATTGAATTTTTATGCTGTTTCCAGCAACAGGAGTTAGTGGAATTTCTGAAAATAAATTCATTTTTTTTTCATTTATTCCTCTACACATTACTACTTTATTAAAATTAAATCCTTTTATCACTATATTATTGTTTTTATTTAATAGGTCATATTTTTTTATATTATCTACTTTATAACGTCCAATACATTCAAAATATTTTTTTGTTTCCTTTAAATATTTCTTTACGTCTAAATACCCACTTCCTTTTGTGACTATACCTTTCTCATCAATTTTCTTTAAGTAATTCTTATATTTTATATTTCCAAGTCTGGTATTCCATTCATTTACATCCTTATTATTTTTAAAAGGTCTGTAGATGTCTTTCTCATATAAAATTTTTTTCCCTATTGATTCTTCAACTTTTATATAAAAATTTTTTAACTCATTAAATAAAATTTCCGCATTCCATGTTTTTACATTTTTTCTACCTGTTATTGGATTGTATATTCCTAGAGCTGCTTTAGATGCACTAAATTTAGCCTCAGAATCTATAATAATGAATGATTTGCGATTGAAGTATAATCTCCATGCAAAAGCTGACCCAGCTAGACCTTGACCAATTATTATATAGTCATATTTTTTATTCATTTATTTTTTAATAAATATTTAAAACTCAAATTTGCGTATAATAAAAAAAAATTATGGAGATTAAGTCATTTACTTTTAATGATTATCAAGAGAACACTTATATAGTTATTTCAGGAGATAAGTGTATAATCATTGATCCCGGTAATTATTATGAAGATGAGAATTCTTTAATTAAAAGTTATATTGATGAGAGATCTCTTATACCACAGTATATCCTTATTACTCATGCTCATATTGATCATGTCCTTGGAATTGATTTTCTATCTAAAGAATATTTAGTAGATGTATACATACCTTCCTCTGAGAAAGATATTTATAGAAATATACCTTCTTATGCTCCTATTTTTGGAATGGGTAATTATAAACATAATGATAATGTTATTTTAGTAAAACATAGTGATACCCTAGCTTTTGATGAAATAAAAATCAATACATTATTTTTGCCTGGACATTCTCCTGGTCATCTAGGATATTTTTTTGAGAATGAAAATATCTGTTTTAGTGGAGATGTTTTATTTAAAAACTCAATAGGTAGAACAGATTTACCTGGAGGTGATTTTGACACATTAATTAGTAGTATTAAGAATACTTTATTTAGATTAGAAGATGATGTTATAATTTATCCAGGACATGGGCCTAGTACAACTATTAGAGATGAGATAGATGAAAACCCTTTTTTAAAGTGAAAAAGAATATCCCAAATTTTTTTACAATAGCTAACCTAATATTAGGTTTTTTATGCATTGTTAATGTTTTTATTAAAAATGATTTTGAGATAATATATGTTTTTTATTGTTGTCTTATTCTGGATTTTTTAGATGGTTTTAGTGCTCGAAAATTAAATTTAACATCAGAATTTGGTAAGCAAATAGATTCTTTAGCTGATCTTGTTTCATTTGGTGTTTTGCCTTCGGTTATTCTATATGATTATTTTGATTCTAATAATTTTAATTTATTTTTAAAATATTCATCCTTACTTATTTTAGTTTCTTCCTCTATAAGACTAGCTAGGTTTAATCTTACAGAAGACAACAATTACTTTTTTATTGGTTTACCTACTCCAGCAAATGCTTTATTTTTTGTTTCATTGATTTATTATCAAGGAAATCTTAAAGATTATTTTGATGAGAATGTGATATTAGCTCTAATTATTTTATTTTCATTTTTGATGATTTCAAATTTTAAATTTATAAGTTTCAAAATATCAAGGTTTATTTTAAAAGAGAATATTGAAAAATTGATTTTGATTTTATTTGGACTTATTATTATAATCTTCCAAGGACACTCTGGAATGTTTTTATTGATTCTTTTCTATGTTTCCTATTGTGTTATTAAATCTATAATTTCAACTTTATTTTTAAAATAATTGATCTTAATTATAGTTTATAAGTATAATACTAATTTGTATACATGCGATTTTATTTAATTTTTACTATTATTTTATTCAAAATTTTGAATGTCAGTGCTCAAACATCTCTCCTTTCAAATGGAGAATGGTTTAAAATAGGAGTTGTTGAATCAGGAATATATAAAATCGATAAAAAATTTCTGCAAGAAAATAAGGTTTTGATAAATAATTTTGATCCAAAAAACATTCAAGTTTATGGGTCAGGTTATAATGGTGCCTTACCACAATTAAATTCTCTTTCCAATAAGATAAATCCAGAAGAAGTTCAGCTCGGATTTTCTGGAAATTCTGATAATAATTTTGATGATGATGAATTTATATTTTTTTATTTACAATCTCCTGATAAAATTTATTTTGATGGTATAATAAATAAAGTTAAGACTGAAAAGAATATTTATACGGATACGGCTTACTATTTTATTAAATTAAATGGGGAGTTGCCTAGAAAAATAAATTCACAGGTATCTATAAGTAATTTTGAGGAGGAAGTTAATGATGTATTTTTTAATTATAGATACGAGAATGATATATATAGTATTATTCAATCAGGTAGAAATTGGTATGGTGAAATCTTTTCACCAGGAAATTCTCTTAGTATTCCACTAAATGAATTTTTTATAGATAACTCTAAAGTTTCTTTAGAATTTGGTTTAGTATCAAGGTCTACAGTTCCCTCTTATTTTAGTGTTAGCATAGATAATAGTGAATTATCTCTTTTTGATATGAATACTATCAAAGAGGGTATATATGGTAATAAAATTATAAGCCAGATTGAAATGACAGAATTTAATTATACTTCAAATGGAGGCTATATTAATCTAAAATATTCTGGTAATAATTCTGCTATATCTTATCTGGACTATTTAGATATTTCAGGTACAGTAAGTTTAAATTATTTAGGAGATAATTTATCATTTTTTTCTATTCCTGAGAATAGGATTTTATTTAAGAAATATAATATTTCAACAAACAAAGATTATGGTTTTGACAAGGAGGGAAATAGCAATTTAAAATTTTGGGATATATCAAACCCCTATAATATAATTGAATTAGAAACTATTAAAGAAAATGAAAAATACTTTGTTATTAAAGATGATAGTGCATTTAGTAGAAATATTATTTTTGATATAGAAAATTTAATTTATCCGTTTTTTTCTAAGAGAGTTCAAAATTCAAATATTTTAAATAGTAATAATCCAGATTTGTTAATTATTACCCACTCTGATTTTTTTCAAGATGCTCAAAGAATAAAATTGCTGAGAGAAGAGGAGGGGTTAAGTGTATTTATTACTAATATAAATGATATTTATAATCAATTTTCATCAGGTAATCAAGATGTTTCAGCTATCAGAAATTATATTAAATACATTTATAATTCTTCAGGCGAGAAATTGAAATACGTTCTGTTATTTGGAGATTGTTCTTATGATTATAAGAATAGAATTCCAAATAATACAAACTATATACCTATCTATCAGTCCTATAATTCAACAAATAATATTTTTAGTTACTCCTCAGATGATTACTATGGGTTTCTTGATGAAGAAGAGGGGAAATGGTTTGAAAGTTTATCAGGAGATCATGAGTTAGATGTAGGAATTGGTAGAATACCCAGTAAAAGTTTAGATGAAGCTACAGCTTATGTAGATAAGCTTTACATATATTCTTCAAAAGGTAAAATTAAGGGAGATTGGAAAAAAAAAATATATTTAGTCGCTGATGATGGAGATAATAATGTGCATCAGAATGATGCAGAAAATCATTTTGATTTATTGGATAATGAGAGTAAGAATTATAATATTAAAAAAATATATTTAGACAATTATGAACAAAAGTTAACTGGTGGGGTCAAGACATCTGAGAAAGCGAAAAACAAATTAAATAAAGCTATTGAGAATGGTTCTTTTATTATAAATTATATAGGACACGGGAATGAATTTCTATGGACTGAAGAGAAAATTCTTGATGAAAATTCAATCTATAACTGGGAAAATAGAAATAAGCTACCATTATTTCTAACTGCCACCTGTGAGTTTGGTAAATTCGATGATCCATTAATAACATCTGGAGGAGAGATGTTATTATACAAAAAAAATGGTGGAGCTATTGCTCTTTTGACAACTACTCGGCCAGTCTTTTCTCAGACAAATTATAGACTAAATAATCAGTTTTATAAAAATGTATTTAAGAAAGTAGATAACAAATTTTATAGGTTAGGAGATATTTTTAAAGAAACAAAAAATAGAAGTTTAAGTGGCTCAATAAATAGGAATTTTGCATTGCTAGGAGATCCTTCGTTACAGCTTAGCTATCCAGAATATAATATTAAAGTTAATGAAATAGATACTCTTATGGCTGGAGGAAAGTTTCAATTATCTGGTGAAGTTGTTGATGTAAATAATATTAAAATTGAGAATTTTAATGGAGAGGTATTTACTGAGATATATGATAAGGTATCTTCAAAATTAACTTTAGGTGATGAAAGTACTCCCTTTCCCTTCAGAGAATGGGATGATTTGATCTTTAAAGGAATTTCTTCTATCATTAATGGAAGTTTTAAAGTAGAGTTTGTCGTACCAAGTTCAATTGAATATGATTATGGAAAAGGAAAGATTTCTTTATTTGCTACTGATACAACTAATTTTTTAGAAGCAATTGATAATGAACAAGTAGTAATAGGTGGTACATCTAGTGAATTCAATGATGATGATATAGGGCCTGAGATTAATATTTTTATTGATGATTATAATTTCATTTCTGGAAATAGAGTGTCTAAAAGCCCATTGCTTATAGTTGATCTTTTTGATAAAAATGGCTTAAATATTACTGAGTCAAAAACATTTCATAAGATGACTGCTATACTTAATGATACATCTGAAATTTATTTGAATGATTATTTCTCTCCGTTAAAAGATGATTACACTAGTGGGTCAATTAGATACCCTCTGAATATGCTTAACCCTGGTAAATACAGAGTTGAAATAAAAGTTTCAGATAATTATAATAATATGTCTACTAATTCAGTTGTATTTATTGTTGGAAGTGAGAATAAATTAAAAATAAGCAACCTAGTGAATTATCCCAATCCTTTTAGTGAATCAACAAATTTTAAATTTGATAATGGAGAGTTAGATCAACCTCTTGAAATTAAATTACAAATTTTTGATTTAAGAGGTAATATGGTTTTTTCATTAGATAAAACTTATGAATTTTCTCCTGCAGTAATTGATGATTTAAATTGGAATGGTAGAGATTTAAATAATTATCCTTTGTCTCAAGGCATCTATATTTATAAATTACATGTTAGTAATTTATTAAATGGTGCAACTATCATTTTACACAATAAATTATTTAAAAAGATATGAAAAAAATATTCATTTTATTTCTACTTATAGTTTGTAATAATTCTTATTCACAAGTTTCTATATTAAATGGACAAGATACTGCTAGAAGACCAATAGTTACTGCTGTTCCTTTTCTTCTCATTTCTCCAGATTCTAGAGGTTCGGCAATGGGTGAGACTGGCGTTGCTACTTCCCCAGATGTTAATTCAGTACATTGGAATAATGCTAAATTAGCTTTCATAGATAAAAAATATGGATTTGGCATGTCATATGTTCCTTGGCTTGGAAAGATAGTTGATGATATGTCTGTCTCATATCTTACTGGCTTTTATAAATTAGATAAAGTACAGACTATAGGTTTATCAATGAAATACTTTGATCTTGGAGAGATTCAATTAACTGATAATCAGGGACTCTCTTTGGGTATTGAGAATCCAAAAGAATTGAGTACTGCATTCACATATTCTAGAAAGTTAACAAATGATTTATCAATTGGTGGAACAACAAGATATATATGGTCAAATCTTACTGGAAGTATTTCTAATTATTCTGATGCAAAAGCTGGAAATAGTTTTTCTGTGGACCTAGGTATTTATTACAATAAAGAAATTACTCTTGCGAATAGAACCTCAGAGTTATCTTTTGGATCACATTTATCTAATGTAGGAGGTAAGATAACTTATGGTAGTTCTAAGAGTCTTGATTTTATTCCAATTAATATAAGAATTGGTACTTCCTTAAAAACTTATTTAGATCAATATAATTCTTTGACTATAGCATTAGATTTAAATAAGTTAATGGTGCCATCACCTCCAATTTATGAAATAGATGTTAATGGAAATTATATTATAGACCCTTTAACTAACCAACCTAAAATATTAAAAGGAAAGAATCCAAATAGATCAGTGTTAAGTGGAATGTTTTCATCATTTTCTGATGCCCCAGATGGTTTAAGTGAGGAACTTAAAGAAGTAACAATATCAACAGGTGCCGAGTATTGGTACAGAGATATATTCTCTTTTAGAGGAGGGTATTTTCTTGAAAATATGGATAAAGGAGGAAGAAAGTTTTTGACTTTAGGAGCTGGTATAAAATATAATAATTTAGGTATTGACTTTTCTTATCTTTCGACTATACAGAATGATCATCCACTTGCTGAAACAATGAGGTTTTCAATAGCA
>Ga0315315_10005495_pt1 | contig 11700 bp, 5 predicted proteins | sample M140m3416metaG_FD_203699 | JGI IMG/M metagenome (GOLD analysis project Ga0315315, IMG submission 203699) | Ammonia-oxidizing marine archaeal communities from Monterey Bay, California, United States - M1 40m 3416 | ecosystem: Environmental > Aquatic > Marine > Intertidal zone | place: USA... | reverse complement strand
TTTTGCGGTGTTGACTGCCTCGCGGTTTATTCCTCTGGTATACTTTGGGGGATTGATGAGCCTTTCTATGCTCTGTGGCGTGTTTGGAGACTTGGTTCTTCTACCACTCTTACTACGCTGGACCACGCCGGGATCTTCAGTGCATTCATCGCACGCAACCAACACCTCAACTCAGCCGATTCCATGACAGCAGCCGTCACCGCCTCTGTTCTCAATATCTCAGCATACAAATTTGTGACGCTGGCCAATCTGGAGGTGCGTCGCGAAGTCTTGAAACGCTTGACGCATGCCCTGAACCTGCGCGGAACAATTCTGCTAAGTCCGGAAGGTATTAATCTTTTCGTTGCCGGGGACCGTGTGGCGATTAACGTGTTGCTAAGGGAGTTACGCAGTGATCCTCTTTTGAGCGATCTGGCAGCTAAAGAAAGCTTCAGTGAGTATCAGCCGTTCAACCGCATGCTGGTGAAAATTAAACGTGAGATCATCGCTTTTGGCATGGATGAAGTGGACCCGATCGAACATACGTCTCCCAAGCTTCCGGCTGCGGAGTTGAAACGTTGGCTCGACCAAGGCCGCACGGTGCACCTGCTGGACGTTAGAAACGAATACGAGATCGAAGTTGGTACATTTGAAGCTGCAGTGTCAACTGGTATTGATAATTTCAGGGAGTTTCCACAGGCGATTGAACAGCTGCCGCAATCAATGAAAGATGAGCCGGTGGTGATGTTTTGTACTGGTGGTATTCGATGTGAAAAAGCAGGGCCGTATATGGAGCAGGCTGGCTTCAGCGACATCTATCAGCTGGACGGCGGTATTCTAAAATACTTTGAAGCATGCGGTAATGACCACTACGACGGTGACTGCTTCGTGTTTGATCAGCGCGTCGCTGTTAACGCGGCACTTCAGGAAACCGGATTCACCCAATGTTATGCATGCCAGGCGGTTGTGAGTCCTGAGCAGCAGGAATCAGATCGATACGTGGCCGGTGAGTTTTGCCCGGCATGCTGGCAGGCTCCAGCAGAAGAACTGGCAGACGTTCTGAATCAGCGTACAGCAAAGCTGCAGGACGTCGTCGATCCGTTGCCTGGATCATTGCCTTACTTTAATCGTCGTCCCCTTAATGTACCGGCACGCTATGCAGGATTTGCATTAATTGAATTTCTTTGCAGCTGGCACCCGCAAATTCCTCGTGAAACCTGGTTGCAGAAGATTGCGGCTTCTGAAGTCATTCCTTCACCACGATATGGCCGACGCCGCAAACGAATGCCTTCACCCGAAGAAATTCTTCCGCTGGATCCCAATCGCCTTGTCAGGCCCGGCGAACGGCTTGAACATCTTCTGCCAGGAACTGTCGAGCCGGATGTAAATGCCAATGTAGATTTTCTGTTTGAAGACGAGAACATCATTGTCGTCAACAAGCCCGCTCCGTTGCCTCTGCATCCATCCGGGCGGTTTAATCGCAATACTCTGCAAGCCTTCTTCGGCGATGTCTATGCGCCCCAGTGCCCTCGGTTGATTCATCGTCTGGATGCCAACACATCGGGAGTGCTGCTACTGTGTCGTAAAAGAGCGGCAGCCCGGCATTTGCAAAAGCAGTTTGAAGACCGTACGGTCAGTAAGCGATATCTCGCTCGAGTGCATGGGCATCCGGCGAGTGATCACTTTGCCTGTGACGCGCCGATTTCGAAGCTTCCTGGTTCTGATGGTATTCGAGAAATTACCGATGACGGTTGGGATTCGCAGACAGATTTCGAAGTCGTTGATCGTTTGGTGGATGGAACGGCTTTGCTGCGAGTGACACCGTTAACCGGCCGTACTAATCAAATACGCTTGCACCTGTGGTACCTCGGTTTTCCGATCGTCGGTGATCCTGTATGGCTTCAAAACGGTAAGACAGGTCCCAGCCGAACACTGACCGTTGATGAACCGGCGATGTGTCTGCATGCCTGGTTGCTCTCACTTGAGCACACCGACGGAACCCCGCGTACGTTCACTGCCCCGGAGCCGTCGTGGTGGAAATGTGTATCCGGGACGGGAAGGTGATCTTCATTGCTGAATCATACAGAGATGTTGGAATCAATTGACCAACCGACAAATCATCAAGGCGTGAGTCTTTGGCGGATGACCGGAGTTTTTGCCAGGATTTGAGTAATGATGCAGCCGACCAGCGGTTGGCAATCAGAGGATCGTCGCCAATGTTGTGTCTCTCATTTGGAAACGCCTCCTCGCAGGATTCATCGTGATCGGAGAATCGATATGACATAGGTTTGTTTCGGTGCAATCAGTTCGCTCAATGTGGCTTGAGTGCTTCGATGGCGACGTCGATCGACTCCAATGCGACCTCGCACAAATGTGTTACTTTGTCCAGGGGCATCGCTGGAGCTGGCATGAGAACAATCACATCTCCGAGCGGTCGCAAAATGACACCGCGTTCCCGTGCTGCAAGCGTGACCTGATGTCCCAGACGAAGTTTATTATCGAATTCAGTCAGAGGCGATTTGTTGGCAACCAGATCGATGCCCACCATGATTCCTCGCTGCCGAACCTCGGCGACGTGTGGATGGTTGGCAAGCTTCTGCAGCTTTCGTTCGATCAATGATTCCATCTTCGCAACATTTGCCATCACGTCGTTTTCCTCGAAGAGTTGCAGCGACGCCAAAGCCGCTGCACATCCCAACGGATTTCCCGTATAGGTGTGTCCGTGGAAGAATGTTCGGCCTTCATGTGGAGCGCCGAGAAATGCCTCGTAGATTTCATCGGTTGCCATGGTTGCCGCCAGCGGCAGATAGCCGCCGGTAATCCCCTTTGCCAGACACATGATATCGGGCTGTACGTTTTCGTGGTCGCACGCAAACATCTTGCCCGTACGGCCAAATCCCACAGCCACTTCGTCGGCAATGAGGGGGATGTTGTATGTGGTGCATAATTTACGAACGTGAGTCAGGTAACCTGGTGGATGCACGAGGATTCCGGCGGCACCCTGCACCAGCGGTTCGATCACAAATCCCGCGGCACGTTCCTTGTTTTGCTGAATCACACGTTCGACTTCAGCAAAACAGTGTTTCAACCAGGAAGCTCGGTCATGTCCATCGGGAAGTCTCATTGCCACCGGCGACGGAACCGTCGCTGTAGGAAACAGCATGTGGCGGTACACACGATGGAATAGCTCGATCCCACCAACGCTCACGCTGCCGATCGTGTCACCGTGGTATGCCTGGCCGACACAAATAAACAAGTCACGTTGTTCGGGAGCAGCTGATTTTTGCTGGTGGTATTGGTAGGCCAGTTTGAGAGCCACTTCAACGGCTGTGGCACCGCTATCAGAATAGAACACCTGTGTCAGAATATCGGGGGTCATCCTCACCAGTTCATGAGCCAGTTCAATTGATGGTTGGGATGCCAGTCCGAGTAGCGTCGTGTGAGCAACCTTGTCAAGTTGTTGCCGAATCGCGTTGTCGATAGCCGGTACCCGGTGACCGTGTACGTTGCACCATAATGATGAGATGCCGTCAAGGTAGCGTTTCCCGTCGGCATCGATCAGATCAAAACCCTCGCCTTCCACAATAATGGGAGTTGCTTCAACGCGATGAGCGCCCATGGGAGTGAACGGATGCCAGACGTGGCTGTTGTCCCATTCCCGAAATTGATCAGAGGTCGTGGAAGTAGAGTTCATTGATACTGTTTCTGTACTTTGCAAGTCATTTTGGCCGTTGGCAATCTGCCGCCAAGGAGGTGGTTTGAAATGTTCTGTCGCAGGAAGAGAGATTTGGTGACCCCAAAGGGCCCCTCTTGTATTTAAGATAATTGTATTCGTGGAGCCGGCGGAGTCTCTCGCCTAGGTGGTCTAACCGCGGCTTTCTTATGCCGTTGCGAAGAATGCTGCTGTGAGCAAGGACAAGGTGAACAGCTCTGGTTGGTTGCATGGCTCGGATGCATGGTAGTACTCTGTAGTGACGACGGAGGTGTATATCTGTCGATCAATTGCAAATTGACCGTGCGCATTCACACATGTTATTCGGTCTGTCGCTTTGTGCGGGAGCTGTTTGTGTCGCGATTTTTACTGATCGTTCTGTTAACAGGTTCGATGGTCGAGGCGGTAGACGCTTCAGGTAAGCCGAATATTCTCTTCATTTTTGCAGATGATCAGGCCTTTGATACAGTCCATCAAACTGGAAATAATGAAATTCAAACACCCCATATTGATCGTCTGGTCAAGCGAGGCATGACGTTTACGCACGCCTACAACCAGGGAGGGTGGCACGGAGCAGTCTGTGTCGCGAGTCGTACGATGATGGTGACAGGGCAATTCCTGTGGCACGCTCATGCGATCGAGCATGTGGTGCAGACGGAATGGGCGGACGAACGAAAACTGTGGCCGCAGATGATGGCAGCCAGTGGCTATCAAACCTTCTTTTCCGGGAAGTGGCATGTCAAAGTGCCGGCTTCGGATATCTTCGAAGTGGTACGGCACGTCCGCGGAGGCATGCCCAGGCAAACAGACGCGGGCTATGATCGACCTCAATCTCGACAGGATAAGACCTGGAAGCCATGGGATAAGCAACGAGGTGGATTCTGGGAGGGCGGGCGTCACTGGAGCCAAGTTTTGGGAGACGATGCCGTTGATTACATGAACGCGGCGGCCAACGACAATCGGCCGTTCTTTATGTATTTGGCGTTCAACGCTCCACACGATCCGCGACAGTCTCCTCAGGAATTTGTGGATCGCTACCCTATTCATCAGATTCGGGTGCCTAAGGACTTTCTGCCGGAGTACCCCTGGGAAATTGGCAGCAATCGAATTCGCGACGAAAAACTGGCGCCCTTTCCGCGCACCAAATATTCAGTGCAGGTGAATCGACAGGAATACTATGCCATTATCACCCACATGGACGAGCAGGTAGGACGCATTCTGGCTGCACTGGAAGAAACGGGGCAGGCCGACAATACCTGGATTTTCTTCACGGCTGATCATGGTCTGGCTTGCGGGCATCACGGACTGCTCGGCAAACAGAACATGTACGACCACAGTATGAGGGTTCCCTTTGTCGTCTGCGGGCCGACTGTGAAACAGGGAACTCAGAATGGACAACGAATCTACCTGCAAAGCGTCATGGCGACTGCGTTGGAATTGGCGAACGCGGAACACACGGATCATGTCGAGTTCGAGAGCTTGACAGAACACCTTCAAAATCCGTCCCGCGAACCTCGAGGTGTAGCCTACGGTGCGTACACTCACACGCAGAGAATGTTAACTGTCGATAAACATAAGCTGATTCTATACCCGGAGATTTCAAAGCGTTTGCTGTTTAACGTGCATGATGATCCGCTGGAGATGAATGATCTTTCTGAATCGGAGGATTTACTTCCTCTACAGAGGGCACTGTTTGCGACCCTGCTTCAGGAGCAGAAACGAACAGGGGATGAGTTGAATGTTACATCTGCCTTCGCAGAACTTCAGAAACGGTAGCATCACATAATGCAGGCCTTGTGGTGTTGGGCTGCCAACGAAAAACGCTCCTCGGGAGAAATTCCGGAGGAGCGTTAAGTGTCATGTCAACTGTCGCCGAGTTGGCTATTTGCTTTCAGCGCTGTACTTAGCCACTTTCTCCGGCATCGCTTCCATGAATTTGTAGTCACCATTCAAGACGTTACGACTCAGAGAAACCTTTGTACTGTCGTCGTTGTTCCACAGTTCCTTAAATCGTTGCTTGACCACTCGGCGGCTATTGCAACAGAACGCATCCGCCAATTCGGCTGCCTGTTTGGCTTCCGGAGCTCCACGTTTTTCCAACGCGACTGCTCGAGCAATTGTCGCCGACATTGCGAACAGTTCGTTGACCACGTCTACCAGGCGGAAGAGGAAGACTTGTCGTCGTTCAAGTTTTTCGCGGAACAAAGCCATGCCGTGGAAACTTTCACGAGCGAGTTTCGCCGCCGAACGATGGATAAAGCGAAGATGCTTCGCCCAGCGGCCGTATGCTCCGTACCAAGGTGTGAATACACCCTTCAGCCAGCGAGTTGGATACCACGCTGCGTAGAAGATACCGATTGACGGTAAAGCCCGGGCCTTGTCCAACGCCGTTGATTTTGGATCAACCATCGCACCGGCAACAGAAAGATGCTTGTCAACGGCTTCGCGTGCCATCAAGAGATGCATGATTTCCGATGATCCTTCAAAGATCATATTGATCCTTGAGTCACGCATTGTTCGTTCAACAGGCACCGGTTGTTCACCGCGATCCTGCAGACTTTTCTCTGTCTCGTATCCTCGGCCACCGCGAATCTGCATGGTATCGTCGACGATTTTCCATGCCTGAACAGTATTCCATTCTTTACACGCTGCACTTTCAAGACGCAGGTCCAGCTTCTTGTCATTTGCCAGATTGCTTGTCAGCTTGACAATCGATTCCATTGCAAAGGTTGTTGAAGCGATGTCGCTGATCTTGTGTGCCAGACTTTCGTGCTTTCCAACAGGAGCACCCCATTGAACACGCGTGCTTGACCATTCACGAACGATCTTCAGAGCACTTTTGGCCATACCAACGCAGGTGTTAGGGATCGAAAGACGACCATCGTTTAGCGTTGTGAGTGCGATTTTCAGACCGCGACCTTCCTTACCGATGAGGTTGCCGACCGGGATCTTTACGTTGTCAAACGTGATTACAGCGTTTCCAAGTGCCTTAAGTCCCATGAACCGGCAGCGGTGCTTAACGGCAACGCCTTCCCATTCGGTTTCCACGACAAACGCAGACATACGACCGGATTCTTCGTGCTTCGCCATCACGACGAGCAGTTTCGCGAGTGTTCCGTTGGTACACCACAGCTTGGTCCCATTGAGAATGTAGTGTTTGCCGTCTTCGCTCAATTTGATGTTTGTAGTGAGGCGAGCCGGATCGGATCCAACTTCTGGTTCGGTCAGGGCAAACGCAGAGATTTCTCCAGTGGCACAGCGCGGCAGGTAGGCGTCTTTGAGTTCATCAGAACCGAATAGTTTAAGCGGCTGAGGAACTCCAATGGATTGGTGAGCCGAGAGCAGGGCGGTCAGGTTTCCGTCGAAACAACCCAGTAGTTCCATCACCTGAGCGTATTCAAGCTGGTCAAATCCCAGGCCCCCATATTCCTTTGGAATCTTCATTCCGAACGCGCCAAGCTTTGCAAGCTCAGCGACGTGTTCCATGTTGTATTCACCGCTTTGATCGACTTCGATCGGATCCCATGTGTCCCGCAGAAAGATGCGCAGCTGTTCAAAGAATGCCTGGAATTCCGGACGCCATTCAGTGCGCTCAGGGTAGGGATCAATAAGATCAAAACGAAAGTTGCCGAGGAAGAGTTCCTTCATGAAACTGGGGTTCACCCAGTCGGTTTCACGGGCGCCTTCGGCAACAGCTCGTGACTGTTCTTCCGTGACCTCAAGCTGATTCTGAGTTTTCGACGTGGTTTTTTCGACTGCGGTACTCATTGTCCTGTTCACCTCTCCTGCTCTTAAGCAGTTTTGTACTCATAATCCAACTGTTGGTAGCAACGGCTGTTGAGATTGCCATGACATGCGGCAACACCATGGATAAACCACATCTGACGGACTGCTGCACAACAAAATATGTTGCAGGGCGTCCAAGTCCACTAATCCCGTGGTGATTTTGAGATCAATTAGCGACCGACTGTTCGGTAAAACATACTGTGGGAAATGTAACGATTGCGACACAGTCTGGCAAGGGTAACGAATGCGTTACATGAGTCCGCAATCGAAAAGGTTGGTGCGGTGCCGAATGCCTCTGGTAACGTAAATCTAGTTAACCAGTACCAGTACAGGGCAAATTGTTTCAAGGATTCTTGGCAAAAATCACCATAAAGATGAAGACGGCCCGGCAAAGCGGCTTTAGCGATTGCATTACGCTCGTTGAAGTTCAGCCATCGCCAGTTTGGTTCTTTGGCGGTTCCAGGGGCAGTATTCGGTGGTGGTTATTTTCAGGAAAACGACATCCCCGGTTGGTCGAAGACTTATGCCGATCTCAAAGAATTGCCAGCGGATTTCGACGTTCTTCGAGTGTTCCTCGCGTCACGCCAACCCGATTGCTGGCCTTCAGTTGTTGCCAGACGCTTGCTCCGCTTGCCTCTCCAGTAAGCAGATTGCGATACAGACTAAGGATTTTGCGAATCTGATCGTCGTTATCGTAAAGCAGTTCGACGCGATAGTTCCTGATACCGCAGCTAAGCAGAGCGGGAACCACTTCCGCCGCACTCTGCGGAGTTGCATTGAATAGAGTATTTCGACAGCCAACGTCAGCAGTGAGAGGATGTTTCAGCCCGACGCGATCTCGCAGTTCCACCTTGTGAACATCACAGGGCCGCCCACAGTTGGTCTTGTTCGTACCGGGTGAAAGGACGGAACAGAAGACGCAGTGTTCCATATGGAACATGGGCATGTGTTGATGGATAACAATCTCGATCCATCCCGCTGGCACAACTTTAACAAGGTCCATCAACTGGTCCCGATTCATATCGTACGACGGAGTCAATCGTTCCACGTTATGTTTCATCAGCCACTCTGCGGTCAGTTCATTCGTGACGTTTAACGAAAAATCGGCAACGCAGGGAATACTGTACTCGTTAAAAAATTCCATCCCGGACAAATTGCGAATCAACACACCATCGGGTTGATGCTTGAGTATGGCCTTGAATATTCCAATCTCCCCCGGTTTCTGGATCCGTGGCGTCGCAGGATAGACTGACACGTTTGCTTTCCGCCCAATTGTGACGGCATCACGGTATTGGCGGATATCAGCAAAATCGGCGAAGACGGTTTCTCCGGATGAATCGCGACTGCTGCAGTCAGTAACGATCGTTTGCAGTTGGTTCAGATTGCGACAGAGAATATTTAGTCGAGGGGCTGCATCTGCGGAGTCAACACTGGTCGTGGCAGCAGCTGTAGTCATGCTTGTTCGCATTTGGGGAAGCACAGGCTCTGCGGCGATGGTTCGTGTTGCATTTAGTTCTGCAGCATTCAATCGCTCAATCATTTCTCGGCGAAGCCGACCCAGGACGCTCAGTGGAATCATCGGCGTACCAGCGATGGTTGCCGTCAGGTTTCGCAATTTAAAAATGCTGGCGCCCAGGCGGCCGAGCTGTTCACGGAGTTGATTGACGGACGTCGCGTGTTTTCTGGCGACCTCCAGCGGGGATTCTGACAAAATATGGCAGCTGGCTCCGCTTGCTGCTAGAGCCTGAATGGAAACGCATTCACCGGCAATAGCCGTCACCTGCAAGTCGACAGCAACTCGACGTCTGGGATCTCGCCCTTCGAATGATGCTCGAAGACGTTTGTTCAACCGCGGATCGTCGGTCTTCCAAACCCGCAGTCCGATGTCCAGCTGGTCAGCATCTACAGAGTTGCGATCGAACGTTACTTCAACGATACCCCCTCCCACGATTCCATTTTGTCTCTCCCCGCGGCGGAAGATTTCATATACCCGACCGCCCTGTTCAGCGTGGCGTTCTCGGTCTCCTTCAAATACCACCCCATCACCAGCCGTCAGCGAACTTTCCAGTCGAATGGCGATGCGATCGTGTGAGATGTCTGCTACTTCACCCAACAGGACCCCACGCTTGGCCGAACTCAGTGCCGGGACCAGCATCTTGTGATCACAGCCTTCGAGCCAGCCAGCACTAAATCCGCGCGAGAATGACATTTCCACATCATCGATCTGTTGCTTTGTGAATTCAGCCCTTGAACCTGCGAAGGCTGCATCGATGGCTGTGCGATAATGCTGAACTGTGTTGGCAACGTATTCCGGGGTTTTCAGCCGGCCTTCGATTTTGAATGAACAGATACCAGCGTCGATGAGCTCCTTCGTTAGATCGAAGGCGGCTAAATCCTGAGGGCTTAACAAGTACTTTTGATCGCCCAGTTCCACGTCTTGGCCGTCGCAAACCAAATCGTAAGTCAGCCGGCATGCCTGAGCGCACTGACCACGGTTAGCGCTGCGTCCACCCAGCGATTCACTTGTCAGACATTGACCGGAATAGGCAACACACAGGGCTCCATGGATGAAGGCTTCCAGTGGCATGTCCGTCTTGCTGCTGACGTTAATAATTTCTTTGATAGACAGTTCGCGAGGAAGGACAACTCGTTCGATGCCCAGGTCTCTGGCAACCTCAATGCATTCTGCACTACTCAGTGTCATTTGAGTTGACGCATGAAGTCCAAGTTCCGGGCACAGTTGACGAAGCAATCGAGCGACACCGAGATCCTGTACGAGAACCGCATCGACATGGGCTGCAGCAAGTTTGCGGCCGATATCTTCCATTCGGGGAAGCTCGTTGGTGAATGCCAGTGTGTTGAGCGTGACATAACCCTTCACGCAACGCTGGTGGAGGAAGTTCATCAGCTCGGAAATGTTGCTGAGACTAAAATTCGTTGCCCGTGCTCTCGCGTTGAAGCCTGAGTCCAATCCCAGGTAGACGGCGTCCGCACCGTTTTCTACGGCAGCCCGAACGCACTCCCAATCCCCTGCAGGGGCGAGTAATTCGGGAGCTGATCTCGATATTTGGGCAGTTGTCATTATGCGAGCACTTTGTCACGGTGCCGCGAGCCTTGCAAATAGCTTCGATACCAATCCGTAGATTCCGGAGGATTGACAGTTGGTTGGAACCAATGCGCCGGCGTTCGCAGCTGTCGAGCCAATTCTGCTAGCTATCTAACCCGCAAGTAAAAAGAACTGAGCCATTGGCACACCTGCTGAAGATTGCAGGACGCATGCTGTTTAATAATTATTCAGGCCCGTTATCAACGGTCCAGATCAATCAGTGTTGTTGTGATAAGCTCAACTGTAGAAATTCTGAATTCACTGGCCCAGGATTAATGCAAGTCCGGATGATAGTTCAGCGGTCCAAAACCATCCAGAACGCGTGGGCTGCCATCTGAAATCTGTTCTGGCAGAGGTGGCTTGCAGGCAGCGACCGTGGCAATCTCATGGGCAGAAGTGATGATTGCTGCGTTGAAAATTTCAGAGTCGGTACCAATGGCGAGTAATTGCGAAGCTCGCGACGCATGTCGCATTGCTCCGTTGGTATTGCATTCGAGGCACTTTACGCCACATGCAGCCAGCTTGATTAGCCCCTTGAGAATCATTGCGTCACGAGTCGTTCGTCCGAGTTTCAGCCAAAGATGTTCCCAGGCTTCATGAGATTCCCAGTAGTATCCGGCATCGAATAGACGCAATCCCCAACCGAAAATACGTTCGTTCGACCATTGTTTGTAAGTGTCCGGAACACCAAGTCTGTGTCCCTCTGCATGGGAGATAGGATGCGGAACGACGTTCGGTACGTAAGTGTATGGTGGAAACGGTAACTCTGCTGTTGGCACTGATGAATTCTCCCGGCAGGCAATGGCAACAGGCTAGGCTTGGACCAAACGAGACAACAAAGTGATGCTCATCTCTTTGCGGTATCTGTTACGTTGAGCTACAGATGCGATACAGTGTTTCCCTGCGCTGTGAAATCACGAGCTCTTAAAACGTACATAATTCGCACTTCGGAGCAAACGCCACTTTTGCGGGAGATCTTGCAATTGTCCTTCTGTTGTATTGTTCAATAGACGTTTGCCGAGCAAGTTACCACGCAGTCCGTCGGGGTAGCATTGGATTGCTCGCGGGGGTTTGTGAGCGAGATCCCCGGTATACCGTCACCCATTGCGGATTGCCT
>Ga0315315_10005494_pt1 | contig 11700 bp, 4 predicted proteins | sample M140m3416metaG_FD_203699 | JGI IMG/M metagenome (GOLD analysis project Ga0315315, IMG submission 203699) | Ammonia-oxidizing marine archaeal communities from Monterey Bay, California, United States - M1 40m 3416 | ecosystem: Environmental > Aquatic > Marine > Intertidal zone | place: USA... | reverse complement strand
TTTTTTCATGTGAGGAAACTATAAAATCCATTAATCGATAAGGAGCCTATAGATTCAGATTTGAGGGGCGAGAGATGGCCAAGAAGACTTCAGCTTCGCTGAGAACCCCTCGGGACAGAGCTTTAAGGAAGCCGACGGGAAAGAAGTCGGTCGAAATTCAGGAGGATGCCCCAGCTATGGAAGTCAGGAAGGTAACGCCCGTCCAAGGTCGCACCCGGGCGGCCCGCGAAGCGGCCCGTTCTGCTAAGAAGAAGCCTGAGGCCGCCACCCCTGCGAAGGAGATCGAGGCAAATAGTACATTCACCCCTGGGAAGAGTCCTGTTGCAAGTCATACTCGAAGCGCTCGCAAAATCAAGAGGACATACACCCCCGGGAAGAGTCCTGTTGCAACTCATACGCGAAGCGCTCGAAAAAAGCAAATGAGTAAAGAAGAAACGGAGGAGGAGATAGAGGAGACTACCTCAGAAGACGAGCAGCAGGATTCCGAATCGGGATCGGAGTCTCCCAGTGAGAATGATAGCAATGCCCAAGGAGAGAAGGACGAAAGCTCCGACGATGACGAGAATGAGAAAGCCAACAAACCATTTTCCGACGAAAATGCTGCCTGGCTCAAACCAAAGAAGAAGCAGCAGCTTATGTCGAGCTCCGATGAGGATAGCGGCGACGAGGGTGATGAATTCGAAGGCGGAAGCGACGAAGACGGCGACAGCGACGAGGAGGAGGACATGCTCGAGGTGGAGCGTCAATCTCGCCTTCTCGACCGCGAGATGGAGATCGAGAAGAAAGAGGCCGAGGAGGAGATGCGCCGCACCATCGCGGAGAACACGGAAATATTCCACTTGCCCACCCAGGAGGAGCTCGATGATGAAGAGGACCGCGTCGTCCCCCCGAGTGAGCTGAGGGAGCGAATCGACGGCATTCTTGAGGTATTGGCCAGCTTCAAGACGCGAAGAGAGCCGGGGAGGGCCCGGTCGGACTACATAGACCAGCTCCAGTCCGACCTAGCCGAGCTGTTCGGATACCTGCCTGAGCTCGTAGAGCACTTCCTCTCCATGTTTGGACCAGCCGAGACTCTCGAGTTTCTAACGGCATCGGACCAGCCCCGGCCGCTCGTGATCCGGACCAACACGCTCAAGGCGAGGAGGAAGGATTTGGCTGCGGCGCTGCTCAAGCGTGGTGTCACCCTTGATCCGCTCGCCAATTGGTCCAAGGTCGGGCTAAAGATATCCGAGAGCCCCGTCCCAATCGGCGCCACCCCTGAATATCTCTCGGGGCATTATATGCTGCAGTCGGCGGCGTCACTCTGCCCCGTCATGGCCCTAAGCCCTCAGCCAAACGATAAGGTCCTCGATATGTCGGCCGCTCCGGGGGGCAAGACCTCCTATATCGCTCAGCTGATGCGTAATACGGGCACCATTGTCGCCAACGATCTCAAGCCCGACCGACAGAAGGCGACTGTGGCCAACATGCACCGCCTAGGAGTCCGAAATGTCATCACATGTGCATACGACGGCCGCAAGCTGGGCAAGCTATGGCCCAACAAGTTCGATCGGATCCTTCTGGACGCACCTTGCTCCGGCCTCGGCGTAATTTCCCGCGACCCATCCGTCAAGGTCCAGCGCACCATGGCCGACGTACACCGCACTGTTGTTCTCCAGAAGGAGATTCTGCTCTCAGCCATCGACGCACTTAGTTGCAAGAAGGGCGGCGGCCGCATGGTATTCTCGACCTGCTCTGTTAGCGTCGCGGAGAACGAGGAGGTGGTCAACTACGCCCTCTCCAAAAGGGACATCAGGCTGCTGGACACTGGCCTCGATTTCGGCAAGCCAGGCTTCACTCGGTACCAGCAAAAGAGGTTCCACCCATCTCTAAACCTGACGCGCAGATTTTACCCCCACGTCCACAACTTTGACGGTTTCTATGTCGCCAAGATTCAAAAGATAAGCAACGCGCGCCCGGGCGACGAAACCAATGCGAAGGCCGCTGCGGAGGTGGAGGCAGAGAAAGACGCCGAAAATGGCTCGGAGGAAATGGAATCATCCTTGAAGGAGAGCGGGACAAACAGTGGTGCAGAAACGAAAAAAATGGCCGAAAAGGTATCCAACGGTGCCCCCCCCGCGAAGAAGGAGATGGGACGGAAGCGCAAGAAGCGCGGGCATTCGGGAGACCGAAAGGACGAGCGCGTCCCGAAGATGTCGAGGGGTGCATCGGTCCCACCCAGTATGCTGAAGAAGAAGAAGACGAACGCCAAGGTCAATAAGCCGAGGCGCCTGAGGGCTCCTACAGGTATGTAAAGCAACTCAAGTAAGCCATAATAATAATTCTAATCTACAATGTTAGGGATTCTCTCGCAACGGGAGTCATACCGACAGCGTTCCCTTGCTGCTCGCGGTCTTTCCAGCCCTCCTGGGATCGACCGCGCAGCAGAATTTGAGGGCCCGGCCGAAGGCCATCGCCGCCGCGAGGGAGGTATCGAAGACAGCATCAGTCTCCCTGATCTGCACGATATGCACCGTCATCTGCCCCTGACTGACGAGCGAGTCCACGACGTGATCGAACATCTCCACCGTCAGGGCGCACGCCCCCTTACACATGTACTCCTCCATCCCCTTGTTGGTCGCCAACGCGAGGTCGCTCGTTAGGCAAGGCCTATTGGATAGGTCCACGGTGACCTCGACGACGGAGCCTTCACGATCGCCACGCGCGCACCACATGCGGTTCAGGCCTGCCTTGGTCCCCAGCGCCTTGTTGAGGCACTGGCCGACGGCGATGGCCACGTCCTCGGCAGTGTGGTGATCGTCAACCCAGGTGTCACCGCTGCACTTGACGCCGAGGCTGATCTCGGCCTCATTCGCCAGCACGGTGAAGAACTTGTCGAGCGTGGGGAGGCCGGTCGACACCGAAATGCCGGCCTCCATCCCGTCCAGCTTGAGATCGACGTCGATGGAGGTCTCCTTCGTCTTGCGCGACAGGGAGGCCGCCCGGGCCATCTCCAGGCCCATGGACCGGCTGGGGGAGGGCATACCCCACTGAGCGTCGTACCCCTCCCCCCCATCGCCCGACGTGGTGGTTCCGTCGAGGAGATTGCGCAGGGCCCGGCTGAAGGCCTTGAAGGCGCTCTCCACCACGTGATGGCCGTTGTCGCCCCGTACCTTCCGGATGGACAGGATGAGCCCCATCGACCCCGCCAGCGAGGCGAAGAAGAACTCCAGGTGCTGGGGCACCATCGCCCCTATCCTCGTCCTCCCGCCCGGGGTGGGAAAGATCCCGTAGGGCTCAAGGGCGAAGCACTCCAGGGCGAGGCCGGTGGTCAAGTCCTCGGGGGGCACCGTCAGCACGCACTCCACCAGGGCCTCGTCGAGGGGGCAGCAGAAGCGGCTGGTCCGGCCGGAGGCGAGCCCCCTGGACCGGACGAGGGCGCCGATCCGCTCTCCCAGCGCCGCCCCCACCTCCGCCATGAGAGATGCCTGATCTATGGCGGGCTCGCGGTGACGGTTGGGGTCGGAGAGGTCGGCGGGTCCATCGGCCTCGGCCCTGACGGCGGTGACGGACACCCCCACCTGCGCGTGGGAGTTGAGCTGGTCGATCATGTGATCGAAGTAGCCGACGCCCGTGCTGATGCGGTGCGGCGCCTTGGCCAGGTCGACCGCCTCCACGTCGCTGAGCCGGAAGAGTGGGGGGCTCATGGTGGTTCCGTCCTAGGTCGAGGAGCTGGGAATGGGGCGGTATTCCATATAATGGGTTTCCGTCTGCGGCGGCAGTCCGGTCCGGGGTCGGGTCTCCGGAGGGACACATACTCTAGTAAGAGATTTACATACGTACAGTACTTACAAGCTACTATGAGTAGTAATACTACTCCTAGAGTAGTAGTATGCATACTACGTCGTAGTTAGTAGTCGTCGCCCTCGGGGCGACCGAGGATTCTATTTCTGTGGACCGGAAAAACGGGCGAAAAAGGCGCAACATGACCTGATCGTGACATTATGGCATTTTGCAGCATTATTGTATCTAGAAGCAGCGTCTACCTCGTAATCCGCTATAGTATAGTGGCTAGTATCCCTGCCTGTCACGCAGGAGACCAGGGTTCGATTCCCTGTGGCGGAATTTTACTTTTCATACCTCGCACCCCTCCCTTGCTGCTCGCGTACTTCCCGATGCAATAACCACGAGCGATGAGAAATGAATAAATAGCAAGTCGTACAATCGCTAGTCATCCACCTATTCGTGACGCACGTTTAGATACCATCTGTTGATTTATGTTGGCATCTGTTTTTTCCTGGTTATGCATACGACTCGTAATATCTACTAGCTAGTATGCGTACGACCTCGTAACAATGGCATACTAAAAGTATCTGTATCTGTTCTGTGCGCCGTACCAGCAGTGCTAGTGCTGTCATGCTGCAAGATCCACCGTGCCATCAACCATCGAAGCAAGCAGCACAGATCATAGATACATCATAGATATATACCCACTCACCACTGCTTCCACCTACATATCGTACCCCTAATCGAAGCGTCGCTCGCATCCGGGCAACATGACGCGAAGGGCCGCGGCGGCGTCGGCCGCGGCCGCTGCCGGAACCTGCGCCGCCCTCCTCCTCGTCGGTCCGGCCGGCACCGGCGCCTTCTCCTTCGCGCCCCATGCGGGAGCGGCCCGGCGGGCCGCGGCGGCGAGCGGGACTGCCATGGCCCCGTCCGCCTCTGGGCCGGACGGGGCCCCCTCCTGGTCCGCCGCCGACGACTGGTCGGTCATGTCGGCGGAGGGCGCCCCGGTCGACACCGAGGCGCTCTCGGGCTTCGACTCCGACCTGGCCGGGGAGGCGGCCCGGGCCCTCGAGATCGGGAACGGCTCGGCCTCCGTCGCGGCATTGGAGGCGGCCCTCATCGAGGCCGAGGATCCCGCCGACGCTCTGGTCCGGGAGGCCATCGACGCGCTGCAGCTGAACGACGTCGACCCGTCCGACCCCCCCCTGTACGACGGCATGTATCCCCGCGACTCGCCGGCCCACGCCTTCGAGGGGGAGGAGGCGGCCAGGGAGATTGGCCTGCTGATCCGGTGCAACGAGTCTCCCGAGGACCTCCTGGTCGCCGCCGGCAGGGCCCTCCCCCCGCTTACGGAGGAGGAAAGGCTGGATCCGGCGCAACTCGTGGTGGTCGAGAGGGGGAAGGAGTCGGAGCAGGAGGGCACGTACCGGACGACCGCGTTCTTCGACCTCGCCGTGGCGCAGATGTTCCACGAGCACGCGGACGACGAAGCCGCTCTCGGCGCGACCGGGGTGGCGCGGTGGCTGTCGCAGAGCCTAGGGAACGAGCTGGTGGGGGGTTACGACCGGCGCGTGATGGCCATCATCTCCCGTTACGGCACCTATAGGTCAGGCGTCCTCACCGAGGGGCAGTTCCACCGGCTGTACCTCGATTCGATCGTGGCGGCGATGGGGCAGCTGGAGCACAAGCCAGCCAAGAGAAGGGCCAGCTGGAAGAAGGAGGTCAAGGTGAAGCAACCCACCCTCGAGAGCATATGGAGGGACTTTCGCAACCACGACATCCGCCCCCCGGCCGAGGAAGAGCGGGAGCGGCTCCAGGCCGAGGTCGACGCCAAGTACGGCATCGCGGACGCGACCTCCGGCGCGGACGGGAGCAGCCTCTTCGACGAATGCGAGATCCTGGAGTGGGGGGACACCGACTACTCCGCTCCGCTGTCCCACGGCAAGTCCGGGGGGAATTCCGACAAGGCCAGCCACACGCTGGTGGAAATGACGTCAGACGGCAGCACTCCGAAGCGGGTCCGCGACGGAAACTTTGTCTTCATCGACGAGGAGAGCTGCATCGGCTGCATGGCCTGCGCCAACGTCGCCCCCGGAACGTTCAAGATGCTGAAGAACGGCCGGGCCCGCACCTTCCACCAAAACGAGGCTCCCGACGTGAAGGCGGCAGTGGCGTCGTGCCCGGTCTCGTGCATGCACAAGGTCAGCTACCAGGAGCTGAAGAAATTCGAGACGGCTCGCGACGAAGGAGACGGCAGCGTCGTAGAGGGCAAAGTCGCAACGGACGAGCTCGCGAGGGCTCACATCCCCCTCAACGTCGCCGGGATGGACAGCGACTGGAACAGGAGGAGCTCGTGGTATCACACCCTGAGGCACAAGTGCTACATGTCCAAGCAGTGTCCGCAGAAAGGGTGCTTTGACTGTCCGAATTACGGAACAAGCGGAGCCAACCCATACTTCAAGAAGAGGCATAGGGCCGCCGAGAGGCAAAGGGCGGCGGACTGCTGCGCCAGCGGTGAGGCTGACGTGTACAGGAAGATTGCGGAGTTATAGGAACTCCATGTAGGCTTAAATAAGGATAAGATACATATGCATGCATGTCGATATAGTTTATGAGCGACTGTATATTTCTATCCATACCTTTCAAGACTGACCTCTTGAGTCGCGACAGTACTCTAGAGTAGCCGCTAACTAGAGCGGTTACGAGCCGCATGCATGTATATTATATTATAAATACATAAATACAGCTGTATATACCACAGGGCTTGTACGCATTCGCTAGTTATTTTAGCTAGCATACCTACCTTCGCTTGGCACCTACTCTAGTAGTAACACTTAATGTAAGTTAGTTAGCATTATTTGAATCCTATTAATCCCGAGGAAATTTCTAAAGTAAAAGGCGTCTTGACGCCCAAAATAAGCCCTCACTCTGTGCCGCCGTTGTTGTTTTCCGGGACCCACTGTTTTCCACACGTGATCGATCACCCTTGAGGTATCGTATCGACGTATCGACGTATCCGGTACCGGCATTATCCCACAGCGCCCCCCCCCCCCCAACCACCTCATCGAATCCTGTCGCCGGCGCACAAACCGACGCAAAAGAGCATCATGCCCCCCCCCCAGTCGCAGCAGCGGTGGCTGGAGGACCGTGGCGGATCATCCTCCTGGTTCGACGACGACGACTACTTCGCGTCGGCCTACCCCTATGCCGACCTGGGTCTGTATGAGCCGCAGGAGGGGAGCAAGAAGAGCTCGTACGCCAGCGCGGGCAACTCGGTTACGGGGTCCCTGTCCGACTTCGGCTTCTCCTTCGGGAAGAACCAGACCGACTGGTCCACCGATCTCAGCCCAGCCAGCGACGTCAACATCGTTGGGGTGAAGGCCGCCCTTTACTTCAACCTTGTAGCTTTCGCCGTGCTGATGATGAGCTACGAGGTTCTGCGGAGGAAGGTCCCGACGGTATACGCTTCGAGGAGGCAGAGGGCAATCCAGCGCGGAGAGGAGCCGGACGACGACGCCGAGATCCTACCTCCTAGCGGCGGAGCCGATGGCGAAGCCGGCCAGGTCTCCCGCCCCTTCGCCTGGGTGGGACCCGTCTACGCCGTTCCCTGGGCGGACGTCCGCCGCGTCGCTGGCCTGGACGCCTACATGTTCCTGCGCTACATCCGCCTCTGCCTCCGCATCACGTCCGTCTCGGCCTTCTGGGGGATGCTCATCCTATGGCCCGTGTATGGGAGCGGGAACGGCCCCTACGACAAGCTCAGCTGGTACCACTACTCCATGGCCAACATCGACCAGGGCTCATGGAGGATATGGGTCCCCACTGGCTTCTTCTACCTATTCTCGGCCTACATCTTCTTCGTGATGAAGCAGGAGTACAGGCACTACGTTGAGGTCAGGATGGAGTTCCTGGGGAGGGGGATGCGAAGCGGCAGCGGTGGGGTTGGGAGACGCGGCGGCAGTGGGGGGAAGCCCACTGGCGACGCGGCGGCGGCTGACGACTTGGTCCTGGGAGCGCAGCAGCAGACTTACTCCGTCGCTGTCGAGAGGATCCCTCCGGACTTGCGGAGCGACCGGGCCCTGCGTGACTACTTCAACCGCCTGTTTCCAGGGAAGGTTCACTCGGCGTGCGTTGTCCTAAACGTCAACGACCTGCAGGGCACGGCCGACCGCACGATGAGGGTAACACGGCGGCTAGAGAAGAGCATTGCTCAGTACCACACAACGGGGAAGAGACCCACCCATATTGTCGGCAGGCCCAGAGCAAAGATTATGGATGTGGAGTGCTCCCCCCTCGAGCTGCCCTGTCACCTTGACCGGAGGTGGCGTGACGCGTTCGAGTTCGACGAGGCCGAGGATGGGGCTGCTGGTGATGGACCCGACCTCCGCCCCCCCCGTGGTGCCGTGGTTGACTCCATTCGGTACTATACCCAAGCCCTGGCACGGGTTAACCGGAAACTTGAGAGAGAGCAAAGGCTCAAGGCCAACATCGCCGAGACTGGAAACCATTCCGTCCGGGCCAGCAACTGGATCACCATGGCGGCTGACTATGCCCAAGCGATGGATGACAACATTAAGGAGGAGTCACTGGCAGTCAACGCCCTATTCGTGTCCCCAAACAAGCCCACCGTGGATACCGAAAATACCTCGATCCTTCCGGGATCGACTGGTAAGAAGGGGGACCAGCAGTACGGGTCATTCGACACCGATTACGCGCACGGCAGTTGGGGAAGCGACGATGAGAGTCTTCCTTGGGACGAGGATACTGGGGTCGAATTTGAAACAGGGACCGAAGTTTCTATCAATGAATTTCTATCTTTAAAGGGAGCTTACAGTTCCCGTGGGGTGCCCTTGCCGAAATTTTGGAAGCGCTTGTTTGTTAGACTTGGCTTTGATTTCTTTGCCTCATCCATCCGCATTCCTATGAGGCGTATTAGGACGGCAATGGAAACGGTGGCAGGCGCGCCTATGTCGAGCTCCGGCTTTGTCACATTCTACACCCATGAGGCCGCCACTGTGGCGGCGTGCGCTGACTTAACGCACAGGCCAAATGTCCTGAAGGTGACAATGGCCTCGGAACCAAGAGATCTGTTGTGGGAGAACACTAACATAAGTAGGGACATGAGGAAGGGGAAGGAGCATTTCGCCAACATTCTTCTGACAATTGGAGTCGTACTTTGGTCGATCCCCTTAGCGGCAATCCAAGCTTTCGCAAAGGCAGAGCAGCTCGCGCTTGTCCCTGGTATGGAATGGATTCTCAATTTTGATGGTGGCAATTTGACAGCGTTCATAAACGGTTATCTGCCAGTCATGTTACTTTTGACGCTCATCAGTGTGCTTCCCCTTGTTTTTGAATATATTGCGACCACTTATGAGCGTCGGAAGACGAGGTCGGATATTCAATATTCGATTACGGGTCGGTACTTTTACTATCAAATCGCAAACATTTATATCACAGTCACTGCAGGTGCTATTTGGAAGGCTCTTGCCGATATTCTTGACCATCCGGCAGAGATCCTTGAGATTTTGGGTGAGAGCATTCCCATGATGGTTGGCTACTTCCTGAGTTTACTTATCACCAAAATTTTTGCGGGTCTTCCAATGGTGATGCTCCGTGCCGGAGCATTGAGCCGAATAGCGCTGCTGCGAGCCTGCTTTGGCTATGCGAAGTTGCCCCAGCGCGAACTGGACAAAGTGTACCGAAATGACAATGTGTATTATGGCTGGGAATACCCAAGTCTGATGTTGGTAATCATGATCTGTTTCGCTTATGCGTGCATGTCCCCAGTAATCCTACCAGTCGGGGCCGTCTATTTCTTCGGTGCCTTGCTTGTATATAAGGAGCAGGTGCTCTATGTCTATACAGCAACGTACGAATCGGGAGGACAGATGTTTCCGTTTGTCTGCGACAGATCTCTTTTTGGGCTTATCATTAGCCAGCTTGTGTTTATCGGATATTCATTGATTAGGGGGGGCACAAAGCAGCCGCTCGTCCTTGCTCCTTTGCCTTTTTTCACCATGTACATGATGCATTACTTCCGCACTCACTACGCAGACCCCAGTCTCAAGCTCAGTCTCGAACGCGCGGTGGAACTCGATTACCTTGCCAACAGCAAGGCCTCCGGCGCCCAAGATGGAGACCCCAGTCCAAAGTCTGGAGCCGAGACGAAACTCGATGAGGCCTTCTCGGCCAACTATTATCGCCAGCCAGTGCTGACAGTCGCAGCAGGTCGGCCCCTCCCGTACCGAAGGGCCTTCGGAATGGATGGGATCACCGCAGAAGTCCTGACAGAGTTGAACGGTAGCCGAAGCCGTTATCAGGCGATGGCGGATGAGAATCGTCTGACTTAAATAGATACATTTATTTATACGTAGTTTTTACGCTAGATCTCTATCAGAAAGTCCTAAAGTTTGTCCTATATAAAGCTAAATATCCCGTTTCACCTCATCGAGGAGGCTTCCATACCCATCCTTCCCCGGCTTACGGGCCGACTTCTGGAGGAAGCTCGCGCCTTGTCCGAGAGGCCCTTGCTCAGGCCTGGGTTTCCCCCAGACCGTTCCCGCCCTCTCGACGCCGCCCTGCCCCTCGACGAGTTCGCCCGGCTGCCAGCATCCGAGAACGGCCCCGTGGCTCCGCCCCCCCCGCTGAAGCCCTTCTTTTTCCCGGGCAGGGGTTTGGCGTAGTAGCCCGAGTCTTGTAAGATCCGGTTGCTGGCCGCCTCCTTCTCTTGCTGCTTCTTCTGCTGCTTGGCTCTCATCTCCATGTCCTTCTGCAACCTCCACTCCTTCTCCTGCCTCCGCATGACGTCCAGGTACACCTCCCCCTGATAAATGAAGGGATCATTGCCCCTGTTCTTGCCCCACGCCTTCAGCTTCCGCTCGAGGAATTCGGTCGCCTTGGGGAGCTCCTTCTTGATCCTCCTCGCAATCTTCTCCTCCCGCATGAGCTGTTTGGTCAGCGCCGCGCCTCGCTGCTGCAGCCGTGCGGGATCCCTCTGCGCCTCCTCGTACTCGTCCCTCTCCCTCAGGATCGCCTCCCTTCTCTCGATGACTGTGAGGATAGGCTGCATCTGCTCGTATTTCTTCCGGAGGTGGCGGATGTAGGAGTCGTGCTCGGACAGCAGATCCTCGGTGAAGCCTGCCTCGTCCGTCACGGCGAACGCCTTGAAGGCGGCCCTCTGCGCCTCGGGCGCCGAGGTGGCCTCCCAGAGCATCCCGATCTCGGCCCTGGCGTCCGCGACGAGCCTTCCCATCATCCTGGCCTTGAGCTCGTGCAGTCTGGAGAGCTCGGCCTCCCCCTTCCCAAGGGTGTCCATTCCCAGCCCCCTGACACTGTCGGCAAAGGCCCTCTGCTCTTCCTCCGCAACGTGCAGCTTCTCCCATAGGGAGGCGATCTCCGCCCCCATTTCCCCCAGCCTCGCCTTCCTCCTCCTCTTCTCTCCGTTGAGTTCGGCCACCCTGCTCGTCAGGGCATCCAGCGCCTTGGATGAGATTCCGGTACAGTCCTCTGCCTCAGTGAGGGAGGTGAGGACGATGGCATCCTTGACGGGATCGCGCGCCAGGCTCCCCATGATCTGCCGGTCCAGGGCGGCGGCAGCTGCGGTGCCTCCGCCCTCCCCCCTTCCCCCGCCGTCCTCGTCCACGATGCGAAGCTCAAGCAGGAGGTGCTGGCAGTCCTTGAGCAGACCCACGACGGCTGCCGTTCTGGCCTCCACCATTCCCTCCACCTCGGCCAGCCTGGAGCGGAAGGCCTCCCTCCTCCCCTCGGTCAGGTCCCCGCCGACGTCGGACCACTCCTCCCCCAGCTCCATTCCCAGGAAGGCGTGGCAGGACGCCATCCTGTCGCGGCACTCCTCGAGGTCGGACCTGACCTCGCCGGCCCTGGACCTGAACCCATCCAGGACGGCCTCAAGGGCAGCGAGCTCGTCCGTCAGGG
>Ga0315315_10005492_pt1 | contig 11700 bp, 7 predicted proteins | sample M140m3416metaG_FD_203699 | JGI IMG/M metagenome (GOLD analysis project Ga0315315, IMG submission 203699) | Ammonia-oxidizing marine archaeal communities from Monterey Bay, California, United States - M1 40m 3416 | ecosystem: Environmental > Aquatic > Marine > Intertidal zone | place: USA... | reverse complement strand
TCTCTATCAGTCGCGTCGGAAGTATCGCAGGGTGCTACGTTGCCCAAGGATCCATCCAGCGTGGTTGTCGTATCCGTGTCAATCGTGATGGTCGAACCATCGGAGACTACCCACTGGATTCTCTGAAACGGGTCAAAGAAGACGTGAAGGAAGTTCCTCGCGGTATGGAGTGTGGTATCCGTCTGTCAGGCTTTAATGATGTGAAGCAGGACGATGTCCTTGAAGCGTATCGAATCGAAGAGTTTGCTCGAACGCTCGATTAACATCGAACCCGCATCAGGCGGCATGCAACGATGGACGTTTGGCGGGATGCAATTGAGAAACTGGAGAAAAAGGCTGCTGCTGCCAATTGGCACGGCAAGCAAAAGAACTCTGTGATAAGACGCCTAGGGTTTGATGTTTAATAAGAACAACAATCGTAGCCCGGCAGGGTGAGAGTGGGTCGGAGACAGAGAATCAATGACAACAAGATTGACGTGCCGGACTAGCCTGCCTCGGCACATGTTCACACTTTGACTGTTCACCGTTCGACTGACACCATTCGACCGACACCATCGACCGCATCCTTCGGTTGCGCAACTGTGATCCCCGTTCATCCCCAACCCAATTATTTGCTGTGACCAGTAGACGTTTGTTAAAAGCAGCCGAAGCCATTCGAGAGGTCGTGGCCGCTTCGATTTTGACTGAATTGCGAGATCCACGCGTGCAGGATGTGACCGTGGTCGGTGTCAAAGTCAGTCCTGACATGCGAGAGGCACAGGTTGCAGTCAGCATCATGGGAGATGAGTCGCAGCAGCAACTGTCCCTGAGGGGTTTGCAGAATGCTGCGGGATTTTTGCAGAGTCGAATTGCTTCGCGGATTGAGGCAAGGTACACCCCTCGCCTGCAATTTGTAATCGATAAAGGAATTCAGCATTCTCTGTTAGTCGGTGAGATCCTCGAGAAAATCAAGCGAGAAAGTGACGAACCGATGCAGGGTGAACTCGCGGATCAAAACACGACTGAAAGTGAGTCGAGTGGCTCAGGAGAGGTCAATCCGACTGCTGCTGAACAAGATGGCTTAGCAGGGGGCAAGGGACAATTCCAAGCTCCTGAAAACCAGATAGAACCCACCGACCCATGGGCTCAATAGCCCAATCTCGAACATGATCGTGATCGCTCTGCGATCCTACCCATCAGTACCCTCTGATCTGACAAAACAAGATGTCTGCAAGTAAGCGTGCAACCCTGATCGGCAAACTCAACACTGCCCTCAAAAAACACTACAAGCCAGCGCCAGTTCAGCCTGCCCGCCCTCTTCTGGAGCATGTGCTGTATGCGTCTCTCTTGGAAGATGCTCCAGCTGAATTAGCTGACGAGGGCATGGCAAAATGTGAGCAGGAGTTTTACGACTGGAATGAGGTGCGTGTCACCACAGTCACCGAGTTGGCACAAGTTCTCTCGAGGTTGCCCGAGCCTTTGGTGGCAGCGCGACGACTCAAGGGTAACCTGCAGGCCATCTTCGAGGAGTTTTATACGTTTGACTTGGATCATCTCAAGAAAGAGAATCTCGGCAAAGCGGTAAATAAATTTGAGAAGATGCCCAGCATGACGCCCTTCGTGCTTAGCTATACGGTCCAGCATGGTTTGGGCGGGCATTCGATTCCGGTCGACTACTCTGCCATGGTGATCATGTTGAGTACTGAAATTGCATCGCAGCCAGAGGCGTCGAGCGGTAAGGTACCCGGGTTGGAAAGGGCGATACCTAAAAGCAAGGGAGTCGAGTTCTCAGGTTTGTTGCACCAGGCAGCAGTTGCGTTGAACAAGAATTTGAAAGACAAAGCTGCTCGTGCATTTATCGATGCGGTCAGTAAGGGGTCGAGCCAACGGCTCGATGAGTGGCTTGCAAGTAAGAAAGCTGCCAAGAAGCGTGTCCTTGAACGCAAGGTTGAGGAAAAGGCAGCAGCAAAAGCGGCAGAGCAAGCGGCTGCACTTGCTGCAATCGAAGCTGCGAAAAATCCACCCAAAAAGAAGAAGACAAAAGAACCGGCCAGGAAAGAGTTGCCAGCTGCTGAGGCCGCGGCTAAAGAGACAGCCAAGGCCGCTGCCAAGAAAGCAGCTGCCGACAAGGCTGCCGATAAGGCGGCCAAGAAAAGTGCTCCTGCTCCAGCAAAGAAGGCCGCTCCAGCAAAGAAGGCCGCTCCAGCAAAGAAGGCGGCGACCAAGAGTGCGGCCACGAAAAAGCCTGCTAAGAAGGTGACTAAAAAGACCACGCCAGCGAAGAAGGCTACGCCCGTAAAGAAAGCCGCGCCGAGCAAAAAAGCCGAGAAGAAAACTTCGAAAAAGAAGCCGGCTCCTGCGAAAAAAGCCACCAAAAAGGCTACACCTGCAAAGAAGGCAGCACCGGCTAAGAAAACTTCGAAGAAAGCGGCTAAAAAGACTTCGAAGAAGGTGACAGCCGCTAAAAAAACTTCACCAGCGAAGAAGAAAACTGCTTCGAAAAAGACTGCCTCCAAGGCGAAGCCAGCTAAGAAAACCAGTTCCAAAAAATCAACGAACCGGAAATTGACGAAGCGTAAGCCACGTTGAACCCCGGGCCAGCGCTCATGTTATTCTTTTGTAGTAACGAGCTCGGTGGACACTGCCCCGGCGTCATCGAGTGATTCAACTCTCCAGTAAGTGATAAGATCTGATATGGCAGGACATTCAAAGTGGGCCAATATCCAGCACCGAAAAGGACGCGTGGATGCCCAGCGAGGAAAACTTTGGAGCAAGTTAAGTAAGGGCATCATCGTTGCTGCAAAAAGTGGCGGTGGAGATCCCAGCTCGAATTTTCGATTGCGGAAAGCGATTGATGATGCCAAAGCTGTCAGTATGCCGAAAGACAATATCGCTCGCGCCATCAAACGGGGCACCGGTGAGTTGGCGGGTGGGGATCTCGAGGAGATTCTTTACGAAGGCTATGGGCCTGGTGGCGTCGCAGTGATGTGTGAAACGCTTACTGATAATCGAAATCGAACTGGTCCAGAATTACGCTCCATTTTCGCCAAGTTGGGCGGCGAAATCGGAAAGTCGGGATGTGTTTCCTATCTCTTCGAACGAAAGGGGCTGTTTGTTTTTGACGCCCAAGCCGTTGATGAAGAAACGGTGATGGAGGTCGCTCTCGAGAATGGCGGCGATGATGTAGAAAGCACTGATGACGGGAAATTGCAGGTGACTTGTTCGCCTGACCAGTTTCAGAGCTTGGAGGATGCATTGCAGAAAGCAGAGCTGACCATGGAAGTCAAGGAAGTCACACGCTTGCCACAAACCACTGTTGATGTGGAGTCCAAGATTGCCAGAAAAGTGATTCGATTGCTTGAAGCGATCGATGAGCATGATGACGTGCAAACCGTTAGCACGAATTTGAATATCCCTGACGATGTGATGGACGAAGACTGACAAGTCAGTCTTCGCAGAGGTGGCAATGTTTAAGTCACGGGCCTTCTGTCTGATGCAGGCCTGACTTTTCTCCGATGCGGGTTCTCAGGCCTCGTGGCACGGCCAACTCGCACTCATTGCCAAATGTATCCGAGTGATGATGTTTCTAAATTAGCTCCGCCGGATCGAGATGCTCCTATTCGTGGCCGGCTAATCGCGGGTGTCGTAGCGCGGGCTACGCCATTGTTCTATTACGCTACTGTCCCGTTACGCCACTGTCCCGTTACGCCACTGTCCCGCCACGCCACTGTCCCATTGGGAGTCACTCGGTCTTCTCTGTGACCGAAATACCGAACAAGGCCAGGAAACGGGTGTAAAGCGAGTAGAACGTGGGGACCAGCAGTAGTACGAGGAAGGTTGCAAGGGCTAGGCCGAATGCCAGACTCGCGGCCATGGGGATCAACAGCTGTGCCTGAAACGACCGTTCCAACATCAACGGAACCAGGCCAGCAATGGTCGTCATGCTGGTGAGCATGATGGGGCGAAAACGACGTTCGCCGGATTCCATCAGCGCTTCCCGGATGGGAACACCATCTCGAATTCGTGTGTTGATGAAGTCGATCAGTACGATTGAGTCGTTGATGACAACTCCTGAAAGTGCGACCAGTCCAAACATGCTGAACAGGGTAAGCGGAAGGTCAAGTAGAGCATGGCCCCATACGGCTCCAATCATTCCGAACGGTACGATCGCCAGAATCAGAAGCGGCTGGATATAGCTGCGGAATTGGAGGACCAAGAGCACGAACATTGCCAACACGGCGATGCCGAAACCCCTCATCAGGCTGCCCACAGAATCACGGCTCTGTTCGCGTTGTCCCTCCCATCGAAAACTGACTGCTGGGAAGGACTGCTGCCAAGTGCCAACGTATTTTTCCTGAAGCTCATTAATGATTCGGTTTGCATTCGCTTTGGTTTCATCAAGATCAGCTGAAATGGTGATCGATCTCATTTGGTCAACACGGTTGATTTCTGAGAAGCCCCGTTGATAGTCAATTTCCGCGAGTTCGGTGATTGGGCGTTCGGCACCATCAGCTGTGCGAATTCGGATTTCACGAAAGTCAACGAGGCTACCCCGCTCGTCTTCGGGATATCTCACCATGAGTTTGACGTCGTGACGACCTCTTTGCAGACGCATGACCTCGGCGCCAAAGTAGGCATTGCGAACCGTGGTGCCGAGATCTGTTGGCGTGACTCCCGTAGCGAGAGCGCGGTCTTTGACGCGGAATTGGAATTCCCATTTGCCGGGTGTGTTGTCATCCGCTATGTCGTAGACGCCGGCAAACTCGCCGAGTTGAGCTTTGACAGCTTCGGTAGCTGCAAGCAGTTGTTCTACCTCGCCGCTGGGGGCGAGTAATTTAAATTCAATTGCCTTGCCACCTGGCCCCACCCCGACTGACCCATAGGTGATGCGGTCGGCGCCCGGGAAGCTGCCCGCCTGTTCCCGCCACATTGTCAGCAGGTCATCGCTGTGGATATCGCGGATCTCGGTATCGAACAACTCAGCAAAAATTTGCCCGACGTGGCTTCCGGAGCCACCACCGCCCGCCGCATTTTGCAGGTTTGAAATCGTGCCGACGTCACGGTAAGTGAGTCGGACTGGGCCTGTGCCCTGCCCTTCTACTTCGGAATTGTAAATTTCCTCGACTGGTATTCCAGTTTTTTTGGATCTCTCAATCGCAATCTGCTCGGAAACACTGTTGAGTGCTGCCAGCATTTTTCGAGTCGCATTATCTGTCTCTTCAGCGGTGGTGCCATCAGGAAAAGCGATCGTTGCCTGCAGATTATTGTTGTCTGATTTTGGAAACAGGATCGATGGAACAATGCCTGCTCGGATCATTCCGCCCGTCACAATGAACATCATCACGGCCACTGCTAGCGGCACAGCGGGGTGTCTCAGTGAGAATCCAAGAGCTGGAAGGTAGATTGATTTGCAGATCCAGTCTAAGCCCCGGCCAGCTCGTGGGCTTAGCCAATTCAGAGCGATGCCGAGTGGTCTGAGCGGGTAAGTCAGAACCGAAAGCCAGCGGAAGAACCCGGAATGATGGTGAGACAAGTGGCAAGGCAGAACGAAAATACTTTCCCACAATGAAATCGCCAGCATTGCGATGACGGCAAACGGAATCACTGCCATGAATTTCCCCATCACTCCCGAGACGAAAAACATGGGAGCGAACGCAATGATCGTTGTCGTCACCGAAGCTGTGACGCTGGGCATGACTTCGACTGTTCCATCGATCGCTGCTTGGACCAACGACTTTTTCATTTGAATGTGCGCGTAAATATTCTCACCGATCACGATGGCGTCATCGACAACGATGCCCAAGGCAACAAGAAATGAGAACAGGCTCAACATGTTCAGCGTTTGATCGCCCCACGCAAGCACCGCCCCAGCACCCAGAATCGAGATCGGGATCCCCAGTGCGACCCAGAAGGCCAGACGCATCTCAAGGAAAAGCGTCAGCACCAAGAACACAAGTAGCAAGCCAGAGAAACCGTTGCGCAGCAGCAACGCCAAACGCCCGCGTACTTCCTTGCTGCTATCACCCCAAACTTCGAATCGGTATCCAGCCGGTAATTCTTTTTCGGCAACGTAGGCTTTTACCGCATCGACCATCGCTAACAAGTCTTCCGACTTGGCACGCTCGACGTTCACGACCATGGCAGGTTCGCCATTGATTTCACTTACGGAAGTGGTGTCCTGAAAGTTATCTCGAACAGTTCCAAGATCGTCCACCGTGAGGACGATACCGCTATTGTCAGTGATGAGCGGTAATTCTGCGATTTCTTCGCCGACCCGGCGTTTGTTCTTGGCTCGCAACAGAATTTCCTGGCCGTCTGCTCGTAGTTGGCCGCCGGGGAGTTCGATGTTTCGAGCACGGAGAATATCGGCAACTTGCTGCAAGGAGAGTCCGTAGCTGCGCAGCGTCGCCTCTGGGATTTCGACATCGATTTGAAACGGCCGAGTACCCATCATGGAGGCAGAAGAAACAGCTTGTAGACTCAAAATGTCATCTCGGACTTCCTCAGCAACTTCACGGAGTTTCCACTCAGCTTCCGGGGTGCGTTGGGCGGGGCCCACAATGCCAACTCGAACTGCAGCATCGCGAAATGTGATCTGTTGAATCAGTGGGTCTTCTGCGAGTGCAGGAAAACTCGGAATACGATCCACCTCGCGGTCGATCTCGGCCATGATCTTTTGGACGTCGCGTACATCGCTGCGAAGTTCAGCAAGCACAAATCCTGATCCTTCCTGCGCGATGGAAGTTACTTTCTTGATTCCGTCGATCGCGCGGATTGATTCCTCGATTTTTTGACAGATTGCTTCTTCGCTGTCCTGAGGAGTGGCACCGGGGTACGGTACCGTGATCATCACAATCTCAAGCTCGAATGCTGGAAAAACTTCGCGGCGCATATTCCAGAGTGAAACGCCACCGACCAGCATCAAGCCGAGCATAAGTACATTCATGCCCGGCGAATTAGTAATCGCCCATGCAACAAGACGCTTCATGATCAGTTCTCCTGTCCTGCAGCAGTCACGCGATTAGTCTGTTCTTTCGTCACGCCTGCTTCCGTAGCATTGTTGACGACACCCGCACTGGCTCGCGCTGGTGATATTTCGTTGTCGATTTCTTCGAAGGGTGACACAACGACAAAGGGATTTTGCTGGAGAAGCTCCGCTGAACCACCAGCGATTTCGCACACCCAAAGTCGTTGGTTGTTTTTGTTGAACGTTCCAGTCTTGCCGCTGTTAGAAAAAATACTGGCTGAACCACTCAATGGTGCAATCGGATTGATTCCCGTTGCCAGAGTGACTTTGCCCGGTACCCAATCTTCCGCTTTGAATCCTGCTAACTGCTCGGAGTTGGCAGTATTTGACTTGTTTGGAGTGGTTGTTTTCTGGTCATTGTCGGTTGCCTTGACAGCCAAGACCGAAGGGTCTGGCGAGAATTGAAGAATACGATTGTCGACCTGAAGGCCTCTGGCTGGGATAACCATCCATTCCGGTCGCGGGGCAATCAACAGCTTTACGCGAACATACATGCCTCGAACCAGGGCGGTGGCGCCGGTGACCTCGAGAGGCGCCCCCTCTGCATCGACGTGCTGGTTGGGGGCATCGACGACCACGCGGACTGGGACGGTACGTGTGGCCGAGTTCATGCCGATACCGTCATAACTCATCAATTTCGCGTTCCAGTAGTATTTCACGCCCTCGCGGCCTGCTAGTTCATATTCGATAATCGCGTTGGTTTCCGGCAAGCTGTACCCGCGTGAATCGGAACCATCGCTGGTGTTGGCCCCACTGTTGTCAGTATCAGGCTCGTCTTTTGAAGCCTTGTTCGGTGTCTCTGTTGCTTGATTCAATACCCAGTACAGTTGGTCCATCCGAAGACTCGTTGCGACTTCAGCTTTGGAAGTGTCATCAATGGTTACCAGAGTCGTACCACGGGCTACAAACGAATGTAGGTCGACTCTCTCATTCACAATTACCCCCGAGATTGGTGCGCAAATTTCGGTTCGCTTGAGATCATGTCGAGCTTTTTTTAGCTGGGTTTCAGCCAGTTGCTCTGAGACGAGGATTTTCTGCCGGCGTTCAACAAGCAAACTGAGTTGGTTCTCGAGGGTTACTAATTGTTGTCTCGCGGCCAGTAAGGCCCGCCTCGCTTTGTCACGTTCCGCGGGGCTCGTGAATCCGTCACCAAGTTGGACTTGGCGATCCACTTCTTTTTGTTGAAGAGCCATGTCCTCCTTGGCAATGTCGATTGATCGTTTGGTGTTGTCCCTTTCCTGATCTACTTCTTTGAGTGCCTGATATTCTTGCGATTTGACCTGCGTGAGACGCTCCACCTCGAAATCGTAATCCGTGGTGTCGATTTTCATCAGCGGCGTGCCGGCTTTAACGTAGGCTCCCGCTTCACAAATCGGGTACTTTGCGATGATCTCGCCGGAAACTTCCGCTGCTACCTGGACCTCGCGAAACGGAGCAACGCTGCCGTCGACGATCAGTTGTAGCTGCTTGCCAAGAGAGGTCAGGGTGTGGAGGCGTTCTACGCGAACTGCGCTCAACGCTTCGAGACGCGAGTTGTAGTCCGTGCCCAGCGCAGGCTTCTTCTCCGTTTCTGCGGTGCCTAGAAGCAGCAAGATGATGACCCCAGCCACCAGCAAAACCGCTGGAATGATGAAGTCAAACAACGCCTTCTGGCTCGTTTCAGCGATTCGCGACTTTAACGTCGGGATTCGCTGTGGGCTCTCTGCAATGGGAGGACTTGCGTCCGATCTGGGTTCGGGAGGCGAGATCAAAGTGTCGACCATCTGTGTAGCTTTCGTGGAAAGACTTTCGTCCTGAGCAGTGATTTAAAAGTGAAGTTAATTGTCACTGAAATGAAAGTGACGTTAGCTGTCACTCGGTTCGATCTGCTGCTGTGAAGTCGCGAAGTTCTCGCAGGCTGCCAGCATGACCGCAGTAATGTGCTGAGCTAGGGATTCAATGTCATAGTACGCATCTCGTTCTTGCTCAGGAATTAAAACTTGTATCGCTTGGGCGCCCACGCGATAGTAAAGGCATTGCCCAACGGTGCTGAAAGCCAAGTGCTGTACCGTGTGCGTCGGCAATTCGGACTTCACCAAAAGCCGCAGCGTTTCCGTCAATTGGTCAAACAGCGGTCGAAAAAAAACTTCGACAATGCTCTCGAAGACCGGAGTTGGGTTCTGCATTTCCCGCATCAAAAGTTCAGTTTCCCAAGCAGCCTCCTCGGTGATCAGCATACGAGCCAAAAGCGTCTTTACTAATGCTTGCAAAGTATCCTGAGGCTGTTGCAGGTCAGTATTAGGTGTTGGAAACCGTTTTGCTCGGGCCAAGCGTAAGTCGTGGATGACTTGACGATACAGCCCAAGCTTATCACCGAAGTGATACCCGACCGACGCGATATTGACGGCAGCAGTGGAGCAGATCTCACGTACAGTCGCTCCGGCGTAGCCTTGAGCCGCGAAAACTGGCCCTGCGGCAGCTAAAATCCGACTTCTCGTGTCGTGAGATCGCTCGTTGGGCCGTATTTCCCCCTCTGGATTTCGCTGCGATTGGAGCGAATTGCTGACTGAGTTTGCCAAAGCGACCTCGTTTGGTCAGTTTTAAATGTGAACGTCTGTTTTAAACAATCGTTTAAATTGATAGTTTGTCAACCGTGGTAGTGTGAAAACGGCTTGCCCGTTGGACTTCTGGTCCGTCCTTTTGATTCGGGATTGACGGTCGATGGTGGCCGTGATCATCCTTTGTCGCTTAGGGCACTCGCCGTCGGTATGCGAGGGTCTGTCAGATTCCACTTAAGTACGGTGATATGCGATGAACTCCGCTTCTGCTTCCAGCATTCAAATTCAACTCCCTGATGGAACGCTTGCGGAGCATCCATCTGACACTACTGCCATGGATGTAGCTAAGGGCATTAGCGAGGGACTTGCTCGTAGCGTGATTGCTGCAGAGGTGTCGGGGGCCATTGTCGATGCCGATCGTCCGCTGGGTGAATTGTCTGATGGTGCTGAGCCTCTTCCTTTGATTTTGCTGACGGGGCGGGATGAAGCTGCCTTGGGAGTCTTGAGGCATTCAGCGGCGCATGTCATGGCGCGTGCTGTCATGCGTTTGTATGACGGAGTTTCGCTGGCGTTTGGGCCGACGACCGAGGGAGGTTTTTACTACGATTTCGATCTGCCTGAAAAAATCAGTGAGGATGATTTTCCAAAGATCGAAGCGGAAATGAAACGCATCATCAAGGAGAAGGAGCCGTTCGAGCGTTTTATTCTGGACCGTGAGGAAGCGAGAAAGCTCTGTGATGATCTCGATCAGGACTTGAAAGTCGAGCACATTGATACTGGTCTTTCAGATCAATCCACCGTCAGCTTTTATCGACAAGGTGAGTTTGTTGACCTGTGTCGAGGCCCGCACATTCCCGATGCAGGCAAAATCAAGGCGATCAAATTGATGACCATTGCGGGGTCGCACTGGAAGGGTGATACATCAGGACGTCAATTACAGCGTTTGTACGGCACTGCATTCTTCGACAAGAAGCAGCTCAAGGCATACCTTGAGCAAATTGAGGAAGCCAAGCGTCGTGATCATCGCGTGCTTGGCAAGCAGCATGGGCTATTTTCGATCAGCCCAGAAGTTGGCCAAGGGCTTTGCCTGTGGCTACCCAAAGGCGCACGGGTTCGTGTCGCACTTGAGGATTTCTTGCGTGGTGAATTATTGTCGCGAGGTTATGACCCGGTTTACAGTCCGCACATTGGTCGCGTGGAAATGTATGAGACCAGTGGGCACTTCCCCTATTACCGTGATAGCCAATTCGCTCCCTTGTTTGGAAGCGAGGTGGGCGGCATGCTTGATGCATGGAGTGAGCGTCTGCAGGAGGGTACTCTTGATGCGGACGGTGAAGATAAGTTGATGGCTGCGGCGGAAGTGTTTGGTGTCAAACTTCCTGATTACCGCTCATCAGCATCGGCCGATTCGAAACGAAAAGTGTTGCATGATTGGCAGGTGAACCATGAGCGTTACTTGCTCAAGCCGATGAACTGCCCCCATCACTGCCAGATTTTCAAGGCGCAGCCTCGATCGTACCGGCAGCTGCCGTTGCGTTTATTCGAATTTGGAACCGTTTATCGTCACGAGCAGACTGGCGAGCTTAACGGCATGCTTCGGGTACGTGGTTTGACGCAAGATGACGCGCATATTTTTTGTACGGCGCAGCAGGTTGAGGAAGAATTTCGAGCGACGATCGAGTTGACTAAGTTTGTCTTGGAGTCAGTTGGCTTGGACGACTACAGCGTTCAGCTTTCCTTGCGCGATCCTGATAGTGACAAATATGTGGGCACGGAAGAAAATTGGGATCATGCGGAGGGGGCATTGCGCGGAGTTCTGCAGGGCTCAGGTTTGACTTTCAACGAGGAACCGGGTGAAGCAGCGTTTTATGGTCCCAAGGCTGACTTCATGGTGCGGGATTGCATTGGCAGATCGTGGCAGCTCGGGACCGTGCAGTTGGACTACAACTTGCCCGAACGTTTCAAGCTGGAGTACAACGGCAGCGACAACGCAGCTCATCGTCCTGTGATGATTCACCGTGCCCCGTTTGGGTCTCTTGAACGATTTACTGGGATGCTGATCGAGCACTTCGCAGGGGCGTTTCCACTTTGGCTGGCTCCCGAGCAGGTGCGAGTTCTGCCCTTGAGTGACAAGTCGCTCGACTATGCGGTGCAAGT
>Ga0315315_10005490_pt1 | contig 11701 bp, 12 predicted proteins | sample M140m3416metaG_FD_203699 | JGI IMG/M metagenome (GOLD analysis project Ga0315315, IMG submission 203699) | Ammonia-oxidizing marine archaeal communities from Monterey Bay, California, United States - M1 40m 3416 | ecosystem: Environmental > Aquatic > Marine > Intertidal zone | place: USA... | reverse complement strand
ACAGCTACGCCTTTTGCATCTAATGAATCCATTAAAGTTTTAGCAATTTGCATTGTTAATCTTTCTTGAGTCTGAAGTCTTTTTGAAAAAACTTCAACTACTCTTGCAAGTTTACTTAAACCAACAACTCTTTCTTTTGGTATATAAGCAACATGAGCTTTTCCAATAATTGGAGCCATATGATGTTCACAATGACTTTGTACAGATATATTTTTTTGAATAACCATATCATCGTAACCATCAACATCTCCAAAAGTTTTATCTAAAACTTTTTTAGGATCTTCTTTGTATCCTCCAAAATATTCTTTAAATGCTTTGACTACTCTTTTTGGAGTTTCTAACAATCCTTCTCTCGATGGATCTTCTCCCATCCAAGTTAATATAGTTTTGATTGCTTCTTCAGCTTCTTTGTCAGAAACTTTATTATTTTCTAGAATTTCGTTGTTATTGTCTTTTACTAATTTCATTGCGCCTTTTTATACAGTAATTACTTAATTTTAAAAATATTTAATATATTCCTATATATGCTACATAATCACACAATATGTTCAAAAAAAGAGAAAATGTCCTTGAAATTGAAGAAGGAAACCTGCTTTCACCTAAATTTGATAATGATGGTTTGATACCAGTGATTACAATGTGCTCTAAAACAAAAGATATTTTAATGCATGGATATATGAATGTTGAAGCCTTAAAAAAAACAATAGAAACAAAGGAAGCTCATTATTTCAGTCGTTCTAGAAAATCAATTTGGCATAAAGGTAAAACAAGCGGATTTACACAAAAAGTTACTGAAATTAGAATTGATGATGATCAAGACTCAATTTGGATGACTGTTGATATAGGTGATGGAGCAAGTTGCCATGTTGGCTACAGATCCTGCTTTTATAGATCTATCCCCATGGGTACAATAGATAATGGTAGAAAAATAGAAATGGAATTTCTTGAAAAAGAAAAAAAATTTGATCCGGAAGAAATATATAAAGGACAACCAAATCCTACTAAGATTTGAATAATGAACTTGGAGATTAAAGTTTTAAAAGCTTTTGGTCCTTCCGTTGCTAAAGTCAAAATCCCTGAAAAAATACTCAACGATTTAAATCAATATATTGATGAAATAATATCTAATGAAAAAAAATTAAACGAATTAGATCATGGGTCAAACCTGGCTGGTGATGTAACGCAAGAAATAATTTTAGAAAAAGATTTTATGAAAAAAATTGGCTGGTTGAATTTTTTAGCAACTTGTGTTCAAGAATGGATAAGAATTGAAACAAAGTTAAAATTAACAGAGTTTAAATTAATGGACTCTTGGGTTGTTAGACAATTTAAAAATGAATATAATCCTTTACATTGGCATGGAGGACACGTTTCAGGCGCGGGTTTTTTAAAAGTCCCAGATACACTAGGTAAATTTATTCAAAACAAAGGTAAGAGAAGTTATCTAGGTGGAACTTTGGATTTGGTGCATGGTTCTAGACATTTTATGTCAAATTCAAAACTAACAATTATACCCAAAGTTGGTGATTTTTATTTATTTCCTCATTATTTGATGCATACAGTTTATCCCTTTAAAGGAACTAATGAGGAAAGAAGATCAATTTCATTCAATGCAATGATTGATGAAAATATTTTTAATGTTCATGGAAGAAATAAAAACTAAACATCAACTAAATGTTCTAGGTGAAAACTTGGAAGAATGCTCTAATAATCCTTTAACTGGATGGTTTAGAGATGGATGTTGTAATACTGATGAAAACGACCATGGAGTTCACACAGTTTGTGCAAAAGTTACAACTGAATTTTTAGAATGGTTAAAAGAGGCTGGTAATGATCTAATGACGCCCCATCCTGAATTTGGATTTCCTGGTTTAAAGGATGGTGATGGTTGGTGTGTTTGTGCTAGCTGGTATGCAAAAGCAGTAGAGGCTGGCAAAGGGTGTCCAATATTTTTAAAAAGAACTCACAAAAATACTCTTAAATATTTACCAATTGAAACTTTAAAAAAATTTGCAATTGATTTGTCTTAACCTACATATTTCCATATTTAGGTCCACCACTACCTTCAGGAGTTACCCAATTAATATTCTGTGACGGTTCTTTAATATCACATGTTTTACAGTGAATACAATTTTGAGAATTAATGACAAATTTGTTTACATCATTTTCTTTTTGAACTTCATAAACTCCTGCTGGACAGTACCTTTGAGCTGGCTCATCAAATATTTCTAATGTATAATTGATAGGTAAATCAGGGTCTCTAAGTTTTAAATGTACTGGCTGATTATCAGTATGATTTGTGCCTGTTAAATATACCGAACTTGTTTTATCAAAAGTTATAATATTGTCATACTTTGGATAGTCTATTTTTGGCATTAAATTTGCTGGTTTTAAAGTTTCATGGTCAGCATGTTTATGTTTTAACGTAAAAGGTAATTTTCCTTTAAATAATATTTGATCGATGCCAGTAAATATAATTCCAAGTATCAAACCCCAACTAAAACTAGGTTTTACATTGCGAGCTGTATGAAGTTCTTTATAAACCCAACTATTCTTAAATTTTTTCTCATAACTTGATAAATTTTTATTTTCCTTAATCTTTTCAATAATTGTTTCTGCCGCAATCATCCCACTTTTCATTGCAGTATGTGAACCTTTTATTTTTGGCATATTTAATGTGCCAGCATCACATCCTATCAATAATGCTCCAGGCATATACATTTTTGGAAGGCTTTGAAGTCCACCTTCTATCAAAGCTCTAGCACCATAAGAAATTCTTTTTCCTCCAGAAATTATTTTTCTAATAGCTGGGTGAGTTTTAAACCTTTGAAATTCATCGTATGGTGAAAGATGGGGATTTTTGTAATCTAAGCCAATTACATAACCTAAAAAAACTTGTTTGTTTTCTGCGTGATAAATAAAACTTCCACCATAAGTTTTGTTATCTAGTGGCCATCCAGCAGTATGCATTACCATTCCTTCTTCATGATTTTTATCTTCTATTTCCCAAATTTCTTTAAAACCAATTCCATATTGTTGAGGATCTTTGCCTTCAGAAAGATTAAATTTTTTTATCAATTGTTTTCCTAAATGACCCCTGCATCCTTCTGCAAACACTGTTACTTTACCTAATAATTCTATACCAGGTTCAAAACTATCTTTTTGATTTCCTTCTTTATCTATTCCCATATCTTGTGTTGCAACACCTTTTACTGAGCCATCATCATTATATAAAATTTCACTTGCAGGAAATCCAGGAAATATTTCAACTCCTAATGCTTCTGCTTGTTCTGCAAGCCATCTACATAAATTTGCTAAACTAATAATATAATTATTATGATTTTGTTGAACTGATGGTAGTAACCATGTTGGCCAACTTAATGATTTTTTTTTTCCTAAAAATAAAAATTTTTCTTTTGATACTTTAGTTTTAATTGGTGAGTTTAACTCTTTCCAGTTAGGTATAAGTTCATCTAAAGCTCTTGTTTCAAAAACATTTCCGCTAAGAATATGAGCTCCTATTTCAGATGCTTTTTCAAGCAAACATACACTCAATTCTGAGTCTAATTGTTTTAATTTTATGGCTGTTGCTAAACCTGAAGGACCACCTCCAACTATTACCACATCATACTCCATCGACTCTCTACCCATGTGATATTTTTATCTTTAAGAATTATTTTTGTATAGTGTTTAATTTGTTCAGCTCTTCTAAGAATTGTGGCAAAGCTTCAAACAGATCGGCCTCTAAACCATAATCTGCAACACTAAAAATAGGAGCTTCGCCATCTTTATTGATAGCAACAATAACTTTACTTTCTTTCATTCCAGCTAAATGCTGAATTGCCCCAGAAATACCAACCGCAATATAAAGATCAGGAACTACTACTTTTCCAGTTTGTCCTACTTGATGATCATTACTAATATATCCTGCATCAACAGCCGCTCTCGATGCTCCAATTGCTGCATTTAATTTGTCTGCAATTGCAGTGATTAATTTAAAATTGTCTCCATTTTGCATTCCTCTACCACCTGAAACAACTATTCTAGCTGTTCCAAGTTCTGGTCTATCTGATTTAATTTCTTCTCGCTTAATAAATTTAGTTAAAGAAAACTCTTCTTCAGCATCTATATTTTCTATTGGTGCTGATCCACCTGAGCTTTCACATGCATCAAAAGATGTTGGTCTAATTGTAATACATTTTTTTGTATCTGCACTCTTTACTGTTGCGAAAGCATTACCAGCATAAATTGGTCTAACAAAAGTATCAGCTGACTCAACTTTGATTATATCGCTAACTTGAGATGTATCTAATTTTGCTGCTATTCTTGGCATTAAATTTTTCCCAAAAGTATTTGCTGAACAAACAATATGAGAATAATTAACTGCAAGCTTAATTACAACTGGTGCAAAATTTTCTGCAATAAAATTTTCATAATGTGCAGCTTCAACTGTGATTACCTTTTTTACCAAAGGTAACTCTGATGCAGCTTTTGCAGCTTCAGTACAGTTATTTCCTATTATTAATGCATGAACATCACTATCAATTTGAGAAGCTGCTGTGACAGCATTTAAAGTAAATGCTTTTAACTCTTTATTATTATGTTCTGCTATTAATAATACTGACATTAGATAACTTTTGCCTCATTTTTTAATTTTTGAACCAATTCAGCAACGCTTGAAACTTTAATTCCTGCCTTACGTTTAGGTGGTTCTTCGACTTTTATCTGTTGTATTTTTGGTGTTATATCAACACCTAAATCAGATGCACTTATTTGTTCGATTGGTTTTTTCTTAGCTTTCATTATGTTTGGTAATGAAGCATATCTTGGTTCATTTAATCTTAAATCACATGTTACTATTGCAGGAGTGTTGATTTCAATTGTCTCTAATCCTTCGTCAATCTCTCTAACAACTTCAAGCTTTCCATCTTTAACATCAATTTTTGAAGCGAATGTTGCCTGTGGCCAATCCAATAATGCGCTTAACATTTGTCCAGTTTGATTACAGTCATCATCAATTGCTTGTTTACCCATAAATACTAAATCTGGTTTTTCTTTATCTACAATTTTTTGTAAAAGCTTTGAAACAGCTAATGGTTCGATAACACCATCTGTTTTAACATGAATTCCTCTATCAGCTCCAACTGCTAGAGCTTTTCTTACTGTCTCTTGAGCTTTTTCTTCACCTATTGTTACTGCAACTACATCTGTTGCTTTACCAGACTCTTTGATTTTTACAGCTTCTTCAATAGCGTTATCATCTGGCGGGTTTGTTGACATTTTTACATTATCAGTAACTACCCCTGAACCATCCTCTTTAACTCTTATCTGAACGTTATAATCAATTACTCTTTTAACAGCGACTAAAATTTTCATTAAGCTCTCAATAAATTATTTTCAGAATCATAAGGACTCTCATCTAAAACTGTAGCCTCATACATTTCACCTAAAATATCAACTTGTAATTTGTCACCCACTTTTGCATGTTCTGGTTTAACCATAGCAAGTGCGATAGATTTATCTAATCTAAAACCAAATTCACCCCCAGTTGCTCTTCCAACTACTTTTTTATCCTTATAAATTGGGTTATTTCCTAATACATCTGCGTCTTTAGTATTATGAACTTCTAAAGTTACTAGTTTGTTATCAAATCCTTTTTCCCTCCATTTATTAAGTGCTTCTAGGCCTATAAAATTTCCTTTATTTGGATGAACAAATCTATCTAAGCCAGACTCGTAAGGTGAATATTCAATTGAAAGCTCTGTACCTACTAGTTTGTATGATTTTTCTAATCTCAAACTATTCATGGCTCTTATTCCAAAAGGTTTAACTCCAAGATCTTTGCCTGCTTCCATTATTTTATCAAAAATATGATTTTGATATTCAATTGGATGATGTAGCTCCCAACCAAGTTCACCAACAAAGTTAACTCTCATTGCGTTAACTGGTGCGTAGCCAACATTAACATCTTGAGCAGTTAACCATTTAAAATTTTCATTAGAAAAATCATCAGTAGAAATTTTGTTTAATAACTCCCTAGATTTTGGACCAGCAACAACAAGCACTCCTATACTATTAGTTAGATCTTCAAAAATAACTCCTTCCTCAGGTATCCACTTTTTAATCCAATCATGGTCTAATCTTAAATTTGCACCTGCTGATACTAGATAAAAACTATCCTGAGATTCTCTCATTATTGTAAACTCAGAGTGAACTCCGCCTTTAGTATTTAATGCATGACATAAACCTATTCTTCCAATTTTTTTAGGAAGTTTGTTTGCAACTAAATGATCTAAGAACTCTTCAGCTTTAGGTCCTTTAATTCTACATTTTGCAAATGCGGTCATATCCAAAAGACCAACATTATCTTTTACGTTTTGACATTCTTTTTTGATAGCTTCAAACCATTTTGACCTTCTAAAAGACCAATCATCTTTTTGTTCCATTCCATCAGTTGCAAAAAAATTAGGTCTTTCCCATCCAAATTTTTGGCCAAAAACTGCTCCTAAATCTTTCATTCTTTCGTAACATGGTGAAGTTTTTAAAGGTCTTGCTGCTGGTCTTTCTTCATCTGGGTAATGAGTAATAAAGACATGACTATATGCTTCTTCGTTTTTAGCTTTTAAGTATGATTTAGTTGCATAATCTCCATAACGTCTTGGTTCTACTCCGAGCATATCTATAGTTGGCTCTCCGTCTATAATCCATTCTGCTAACTGCCAACCTGCACCTCCTGCTGCTGTAATTCCAAAACTATGTCCTTCATTAATCCAAAAATTTTTTAGTCCCCATGCCGGACCAACAATTGGGTTTCCATCAGGTGTATAACAAATTGCACCATTGTAAACTTTTTTAACTCCAACTTCTCCAAAAGCTGGTACACGATGAATTGCACCTTCAATGTGTGGAGCTAACCTATCTAAATCTTCTTGAAATAATTCATACTCTGAGTCTTTTGATGGACCATTAACATAACAAGCAGGTGCACCATCTTCATAAGGTCCTAAAATTAATCCTCCTGCTTCTTCTCTCATGTACCATCGGCTATCACTATCCCTTAGTACACCCATTTCTGGCAAACCATCTTGTTTCCTTTTTTGAATTTCAGGATGTGGTTCTGTAACAATATATTGATGTTCAACTGGAATTACTGGAATATCTAAACCAACCATTTTACCAGTTTGTCTTGCAAAATTTCCTGAACAAGAAATAATATGTTCGCACTCAATTGAACCCTTGTCTGTTTCAACAACCCAACCATCCTTAGATTGTTTCATAGAAATTACGCTTGTGTTTCTATAAATTTCAGCTCCCATGTTTCTTGCACCAGTTGCCATTGCTTGGGTTAGGTCAGCTGGTTGAATATAACCATCTTCTGGGTGTTGAATTGCTCCTACCAAGTCTTCAGTATGACATAAAGGCCAAATTTCTTTAACTTGTTCTGGTGTTAAAAAATTAACGTCAACACCAATTGTTTGAGCAACACCTGCATACTGATGATATTCATCCATTCTATCTTTAGTGCTTGCTAAACGAATATTTGATACAACACTAAAACCAACATTTTTTCCTGTTTCCTCTTCTAATTTTTTATAAAGATCCACTGCATATTTATGAAGTTGTCCAACAGAATAACTCATATTAAACAAAGGCAATAAACCAGCTGCATGCCAAGTTGAGCCTGAAGTTAATTCTTTACGCTCAACAAGAACAACATCCGACCAACCTTTTTTTGCTAAATGATAAAGAGCGCTAACACCTACAACACCCCCACCAACTACTACAACTTTAGTTTTTGTTTTCATGAGCGATTCCTACTAAATTTTTTGAAATAACGAAACAAAATTGTATAAGTGGACAATTAAATCGAACTACCAAGTGGGATGGGACTTGATACCATAATAGTAAGCCAACAATTCTTCAACTCTCCCTCCGAAGTGAACTTTTCAACTTGCCAATTGAACTTATGGTAGATTTTATTCTTATCCAAAATAACTACCTCAAATTGGGCCCATTTATCAGTGCTTCCAAGCTCTGTTATTGAGTGACTTAAATGATTAATCATCATTTGGTAAGAGTCACCTTTAAGCATTCTTTTAAAATTATCTAATGGTCCAGTCACTTTTTTATTATTTGGATGAGCAAAGTTCCAGGTCTGTTCAATTCCGCTATCCTTATAACTTGAGTCATTTTTCTGAAGTCCTGTTAATTGAATTTTAACAACTTCAGCAGGTCTAATTTCACTGTTAGGCTTTAATATTTCTGCTTTTGAAATTGCAATTGAAATTAATAAAAATATTAAAACTTTAGATATTATTTGCAGTTTTTTTAACATCTTCTAAAAATTCTTTTCTTTTTGTATCGCTAACAAATGGTACTGCAAAATATCTTCTATAGACAATGTTATATATGCCACACATATGAAATACTCCTCTTTTTAATCTTCTAATAGGTAGATTTAAAAAAAAAGTTGTAATAGCTAATCTAGGAGATCCATAAGTACAAAATATGATTGCTTTTTTTTTTCTCAAATTACCTATTGGATAACCATAATTTCCCCATAACTGTTTAAATCTAAATGCCCAAGGTGGGGCCAAAACTTTATCAATCCAACCTTCAACTATTGCTGGCATTCTAAAATTCCATATTGGAGCTATTAAGACAATGGTATCACATTTCTCTATTCTTTTTCGATGATCTAAAACTTCTTTATCAGGCTCTTCACCAGCAAAAACTGGATCAAATTTTTCTTTATATAAATCAACTACGTCCACATGATTTCCTTTTGCTTTTGATTTCTCTATGAATTCATCTCGAATTGCTGCATTAAAAGAATTATCATTATAATGTCCATAAACTAAAAAAATTTTCTTCATATTTTTGGCATTTATTCTGTCGTTTTATATTTGCTATGATTAATTATAAATACAAAAATAATTGGAAGAATTAAAGTTAATAGAGTTACAACTATCAATAAAATCCCCAGTTCGGAATAATCAGCTGTTGTTTGAATTTCTCCAGAAACTTTGTCTTTAACCTCTCTTGTTATGGTAAAAATTTGGTTTAAATATTTTGTTCCTAATGCGCTAGCCGATAAAGCAAGATTTGTAAAAGATGCGAAAACTGCAAAAAAAGTTGCTTTTAAATGTGCTGGAGCATTTTTTGCTATCCAGGCAAGTAAAGGTATCATCGATACTTGTCCTAAAGGAGATTCTAATGCTGTGTTTATTAAAGCAATAAATTTTGCATCAACAACACCTCCTGTTAAAGAAGATGTCCAATTATGAAATCCATAATACATTCCTACACTAGGTAAAAATAAAACTGCGCCAGCAATACTTAAGACAACTATAATTTTGGCTATTGAATTATTTGCCATAAATGGTCTTAACAAAACAATTCCAGCTAATGTTAAAATTGATGCGAGTAATGATAAAATTGAGAAAAACTGCTCATTAAATTTAAGCACATCAATTTCAAACCAAGTAAGACCTGGTCCTGGTCCTGGCATTGCTCGAAATATAAAAATAATTACTGCTGTACCAACAATTGTTAGTCTTAATTCTTTAGGCAACTCTTTGATGAGTTTAAACATCAAAAACAAAATAATTATAACCGAACCTAAAAAAACAATTTCTTGAGCAAACGGTACATTAAAAGAGCCAACTGATAGTGTAAAAATAACGAAAATTAAACTACCACCTAAAATCCACCAATTTACGTTTGTTTTCTCATTTCCTCTTTCATCTTTAAATTCTAAACCTTGGGACTTTAAGTTTTGTATTTTTTTAAGTCTTAAATAATTGGCAAAAATTACCCCAAAAATTGAAACCAAAGGAATAACAAGAGCATAAATGTAAATAGAACCATATAAATTTATTTTGTCAGCTTGTTCTAAGCTGTCAACATCTCTGAATAAAATGACATTAATAAGTGCAACTAGGACAGTTCCACCAATTATTGCAAATCTTCCTAGAGTTTGCATAGTTGTATGCATTATTTTTATTTGATCTCTGGAATAATCATTACCTAAATCATCAATTAACGGAACTGCTTCTACAGTCATTGCGTCTGCAACAACATCTTGAACTACATAACCAACAGGGGCTAAAATTACACTTATTACAAACCAAGTCTCAACCGAAAAAATTTCAGCCATATCTTCAGTATGAATAATCAGCCCATACATAATCAATAAGCTTAGAGCAATTAAGAATGCTCCAAAGTAAACCATGTAATTTTTTCGTTCCCAAATAAGATCAACTAAATGACCTAATGGCATTTTTAACGCCCAGGGAATTCCTGCCCAAAAACCCAAACCTGCAAGAAAAGCAGCTGATAAATTTAAATAATCTTTAACAAAAAATGTTCCGACTATTCCAGTTAATCCAGAAATTCCAGCAGCCATATAAACCATTAATGGTGGTAAATAAGTCCATTTAAACTGACGGCCTAAATCTAAAAAAGTATCATCTAAAAACTTAAGTATTTTATTCATAAAAATATTTAGCTTTAAATTTAGAAGTTTTAAATTTTAAGATCAAGTCGGGGTTTCCAGAATGGTCTAAATAGCTCAATTTTTGGACATCTATTCATTACTACCTTAAGACCTGCATCTTCAGCTAACTTTGCAGCATCATAATTTATTACACCGATTTGTCCCCATAAAACTTTAGCATTTATCGCTATTGCTTCTTCTGCTACAGAATATAAATCTTCTGACTTTCTAAATACCTCTACCATATCTACAGGTTTATCAATTGTTTTTAGATCGGGATAAACTTTTAAACCTCTAATTTCAGTTATACCTGGGCGTGGATTAACAGGAATCATATCAAAACCAGTTTCATGTAACACTCTTAGCACCCCATAGCTAAACTTCGTTTTATCAGGACTTGCTCCAACCATAGCTATAGTCTTAACTGAACTAAGGATATCTTTTAAATACTCATCGCTATATGGCTCATTATGATTCATTTTTATTATTTCTTTTTGTTTTTGTTACTTGCAATATCAGCTTTTAACTCATGTGGCGCAAGCGGGTCAAGAAAAGGATTGCGATAAAGTTTATCATGACTGTCAACACCAATTTCAATTGTACAATCTGTTTTTGGTCTGGCTACACATAAAATTATGTAACCATTATTTATTTGTCTGTTATTAAGAGCAACTTGTGAACGTTGATCCACTTCACCCTTAATTAATTTTGCTGCACAAGTAATACATCCCCCATACTCACATCCATAAGGTAGATCAACTCCTTGATCTCTTAATTCTTTAAGCAAGGGCATTCGTCCTGAAACCTTGTAAACACTATTCTCGCGATTTGAAATTGTAATCTGTATTAAAGCCATATATCGCTTGTACAATCTCCTCCTGGATATCTACTTTCATGGCACCTACTTGGACCATTTGGCTCTTTACCAAAATCAACTATGAATTCCTTATTGATTTTCATACCACCATTTTCCACATCACAATCAATCATTATCATAGCACCACCTTGTTTACGAATTTCAGGATAAAACTGATTGTCCCAAGTTGAAAATAATGAAGTTGTAACATACATACGTTTTCCATCTAAAGATAATTGATACATTTGTGGACCACCAGCAATTTTTACTCCATTAACAATTGGTGCTTTCCCTAAAAGTCCTCCCATCCATACTTGGCCAGTTAATTTTGGATTGTGAGGATCAGA
>Ga0315315_10005487_pt1 | contig 11702 bp, 8 predicted proteins | sample M140m3416metaG_FD_203699 | JGI IMG/M metagenome (GOLD analysis project Ga0315315, IMG submission 203699) | Ammonia-oxidizing marine archaeal communities from Monterey Bay, California, United States - M1 40m 3416 | ecosystem: Environmental > Aquatic > Marine > Intertidal zone | place: USA... | reverse complement strand
CTCTTGCATACAGAACTTGGATAACATCATAGTCATCTTTAAACTCTGATATAGTCTCTTCTGGTATAATAATGTTCAGTCTATCATGTAGAATTGTGTTATATTTTGTGTTATAAAATACGTATGTTACGCCAGCATCTGTATTATATTTAAAACTGGTATCAGTGTCATTATATGATGAAATAGGTGGGCTGGTATCAGTTGTGTTCATTATATTCACAACTATATGAATATAATGATATTCCTAAAACTATTTAACTATTAATAAAAACGATTGTATTTATTGCATATTGTCACGAGTCATATCACGAGATGGTAATCCACCACGGATCCATCCGCTGGAAGCAGATTCTTCTACACTATAAATAGGATCATTGACACGGTTACTAATGCTATCAATCAAAGGAGTATTGGTATGATTGAGATATGTTCTCTCTGACAACTGTGTAACAGACTTACGATTTGTCTCAATCTCACCTTGTTGAAGACGAGATTCGGCCACGGGATCAGAAGAACCACGTCCAAGGAATGGAACAGTTAAAAATGGACGTTGAAATAAATCAATCTTGGATTTGGGATGGGTCTGAAGACTTCCATGAAGAAGTTCAGAACTTTCATTTACATTACATCCACCAGCACCTAAATGACCACCCTTAAAGTTTACAGCAGGTTGATTTGTTGCAAAATCAATAGGTTTTTTCATAGCACAATCTTTAAGGAAATAATTTTGTAAGGTATAATTGCATGATTGAACGTTTTGAATTGATCGTTGGTCAGTGCTAGATAAATCACAACCGATGCGTGATGTATTTGCGAATGGGAGATTACTGTCCATTTATATACACTTGTATGATATTATATTTTGCAAAGGATACAAAAAATAATATGAATATGTTTCATTTAAATAAACACTGCTTATCCAAGGCGAGTATAATCATCTGATGAACACATAAGAACATCGCCATCCTTACACGATGACATGTTACCATAACAAAATTGTGCAAATGCGCCCTGATCATTGGACACACGAGTGTTAGGTGTTGAATGGAACTGATGCATAGACATATCAAAATCGAACTTTTCTCCTAAAGGACCAAATAACTTTTCTTCTATACCAGGGAAATCTTTATTCGTTTGTTTAACCATATCCATGGTGTTATTATTGATTTCCGCATAGACCTTATCTTGGTATGCAGGTGGTGCCGGTTTTTTGTCTGGGTTATCTCCAATATCAGTAAGCAATACATTAGAAAGAGGGTTAGATGGTGTAGGTTTGCTAAACTGAGAACCAAGTATAGCGTTAAGGTCAGAAGCATTTGCAATACGGGTTTTACCGCTAGAATGACCGCTAAATCCTTCTACATTACCTGTTTCTGAATCATTTTTATTTGAATCAAAAGGATTAAATAATTTATGTCCTGTTCGAATATAATACATATGAATAAGAACAATAATACCTATTGTGACAATTCCGACAAATACTGGTCTTATAGATCCTGAAACGCCATATGCTAAAATAGTAAGAACACACGTTAATCGTGTGATTGCATTAAGTTTTTCAACATATGACATTGACCGAGTAGGCCATATCTGTTTGATATTGTTAGAGCTTATTAATATTCCTGGTTTTGTTGTCCAAAATACTGTCATATTTGCTGGGTAATCGGAGTCTACTTATATAATGCGCTGTTTTTATTTTTTGGGTTTACCTTTTTTTTTGGATTTTGACGAGTTTGAAGACGACCCTGATGTTCCACTATCATTAAATAGTTCAACAATTTCATCTGTAGTGAGTGGAGGGGTATCATTTGATGACTGTTCACGTGCAGTTATATCTGCTTGCATTTTTTGTAATGCAATCATCTCTTTCAACTTTTTCTTCTCGATTCGTTGTTTCATTTGTGTAATCTGGTTAGTGCGTTTTACTTGCCTATCCATTGCATTGGTGTCTAACTTTTGTCCAGGTTTTAACCCTCCCATCAGGCCTCCCATCATGCTAGCAAGGTCAACTCCTCCACCACCTTCACCACCTGCGGTTCCCATCATAGAACTTACCATGTTTGCCATACCTGCCATATCAGGTTGCCCTCCTCCACCACCATCAGTATTTATATTACTCATCATTTCTTGGATATTTCCCATTCCTGGAATATCTTTCATGTTTTGTAAAATCCCCGTGGCTTCTTGCATCAAGTCTTGTTGCTGAAACTCTCCGGATTTCATTTTACTATCAAGTTTATTAGTCACGTTAGACACTAGATTCATAAACTTTCCTGGGTTATTAAACATTTTTTTGAATACATCAGTCACATTTTCTGACCCGTCAAAATCGCTCATGTCCAAACCTTGGGCCGTTTCTTCTGCGATTTCTTGTGCAAGCTCACCAAGTTTTCCTCCCATAAGGCCATCGATTTGAGCTTGCATTCCTTCTGCGGTAGTTCTACTACTAGATGCATTGTCAGAAGAATCCTCTGCTGATGTTTCATCAGACTTAACATTGTTTTCTGTATCAAATGCTGCTTGAATATTTTCAATAGTATCCTGAAGTTTATTTTTAATATTGTCTTCAGACATGGTTTCAAATACTGACTTCATATCTTCACTCATAGTATCGGTTTTTATTGTTCCTAAAACTGATAAAAGAACCATTTGTAGATATTTCCAAATAGTTGTACGATGAGTATCTGTAACATCATCACAGTTCCATAAGTATTTAAAACTGATTCCTGGTAAAAAATCAACATTCACTGTAGAATCATCAGAAAATATGGTATCATTTTGATAAATAATATCAGTGAAACGGGATGGATATACATTCATACAGTGTTCAAACAGGTTGTTAATCTGAATATCGGAAACAGTATCGAATCCCCACCATTTTTTGATAATCATTTGATATTCTGGAAACGTTGATGCAATATCAGTTATAAAACTAATAGCAATTTTTCCAAACTCACTAGGAACTTCAGAGAAAGATGTTGTATCTTCTTCATCGTCTGATTCAAGTTCTTCAACGCGCGATTCAACTTTAGAGGCTACTTCTGTGTCGGAGAACATTGTATTGCTTACTTCTTCCAACATATCATCCATGGATACTGGCGTCGGTTCCATGTGCAACTGATTTACTCTAACCACTGAGATTATTCTTATATTATTTACTTTAATCGATGATAGTAAGATACCATACTACCATCGGTTAATATAACTATGCTTCAAAATACATATCACAGATTTTCTTTAAGTTTTGAATATATTTCATGGTCTTTTCCTGATTATCAGATGACATCTGGCGAACTGGCTCACGTATGCGATTTATCGCATTTATTACTTGCGATGAATTATCCATATTAGTTATATCTTCACCGTAATCTTTTTCGGTAAAGAAACTTATTTCACCGTTTTCTATTTGGGATGCATATTTTTGAGAAACGTATTTGTTCCATATTCCTATAACTAAACGAGGATTTGCCTTTCGTAACAGTGTCATTGATTTACTAGCGGATACAACATCAACATTATCTGGAAACACATTAACAATATCTTGAATGAACTCGGAAAAATGATCATTAAATGCCTTCTGTAATGTCTGTTTTTGAGTGTTCATTGCGTATATATACTTTATACTATGTCTTTCGTCTATATTCTTTGATTTGTTTATCGTCGTGGTTGAGTCATTTGAGCAAAATCGTTTTCACGTGATTGCATAAGTTGTTCCATTGTGTCCGCTCGTTGCCCACCATTTTCATAATTAAAGTCATCTGTAGGTGTTTGCATTTGCTGCGAAGAATCATTAATTCCAGTATAACTGTACATTTGGCGTAATCCTCCATCTCCTTTTGTACTCATAGAATCTGCACCCTGATCTAAAAAACTAAAACTATCTGACATTACATTCAGTCCTGATGGTTCTCCAGTAAATGAAAATGAAGAAGGTTCCATATTGTTATTAGTACTTTCTTTCACTGCTTCCTGAACACGTGGTTTAAAATAATTATAAATGTCGTCTCCTTGTAATACTCTATAATTATCATTTAACAGTAAAACAGATGGGACACTTTGGATATTTTCAGGCATAATGATTGCCTCACCATTATCCATTATAATGTAAATACGACCTGTTTTAGCATCTTGCGTACGTTTATCAATACAAATAAAATGAAGAGAACCTTGTAGGTTATTGCTTGTTAGGTATCCTAACAATTTTTTAGAGTGGTCGCAATACTTACTATAATATAATATACTGTTCATTATACACTCACCACATAATATATCTAAATCATTTGTTTATGCTACAACATATGTTAAACAATCATATCCATTTTTATTGGCGTATGACTTTCATAGCCACTCAATAAAAAATCTTCTATCACATAATCATTTATATTATCACGTTTTGTACGAATATTAAGTTTTGGGAATGGATAAGGTGTACGACTTGTTTGTTCTTCTAATACTTGTAAATGCTGTGTATATATATGACAGTTCCCTAAATAATGAATAAACTCGTAAGGTATTAAATCACAATGCTTAGCAATAAGATGTGTTAGAAATGCATAAGATGCAATATTAAATGGACCACCTAATCCTAAATCACAACTTCTTTGTGTGAGAGAGCAACTTAATTTGTTTCCATCTACAACATTAAACTGAACAAAATTATGGCAACTAGGCAATACTCCTTCATCTACTTGACAGGGATTCCATGCAGATATAATAATTCTACGACTTGTTCGTTGTTCTGGGTCGCGTAATATATCAATAGCTTTTTGTAATTGGTCAATACCTTTTCCTGTGTAATCTGCATCACAGCCATTATATGGTGCATTAAAATGTCTCCACTGAAATCCATATAGTGGTCCTAAATCACCTGAACGTAAATGACTTAAATTACGAGATTGTATAAACTCAGGTGTAGTGTTCGCGTCCCATATATGGACATTCTGTTCAGTTAATATATTATTATCCATTTTTCCTTGAATAAACCAAAGTAGTTCTTTAAGACATGTTTTCCATGCAGTCTTTTTAGTAGTTAGAATTGGAATAACACCATCTTCTAGAGAGAAATGCATTGCTGCGCCATATACACATTTTACTTCACCATTTCTACCTACTTCATCAAATCCATGTTCTATCACGTCTAATAAAAGGTTTAAATATTGATATTCATCATGCGAAGTATTATCAGGATGGATTCGGGACTTTTTATTTTGAATAGATAGCGTTTTTAACATAGTTATAATAAATCATATATATTTTAAATTATGACATATACTTAATAATGAACTGTCTAAGCGAAATTGAAATACAAATTAGATATTTATTACTATGCATATTATAAGACACCATGAAGGTTGCCAACATTGTAGAGAGTGATTATACGACAACATTTACTCTTAGTGGAGTAGATAAAAGTATTGCAAATGCTATTCGACGCACTATTATGTCAGAGATCCAATGTGTAGGAATACGTACTACACCCATTAAGCCTACTGATACATGTGATGTAGATATTACAGTGAATACTTGCAGATTTAATAATGAAATCATCAAGCAGCGATTATCATGCATTCCAATTCATATTGTAGATATGGACACACCTATTGACCAACTACGCATTGAGGTCGATGTGTGTAACAATACTGATGATTTCATGTATGTAACAACTGAACATATCAAAATTTTAAACACGACTACAGATAAATACTTAAGTATTGAGAATGTCCGCGAAATATTCCCACCAAATCCTCAAACAGGTCACTATATTATTATTACTCGTCTGCGACCTAGATTATCCGCCGATGTAAGTGGCGAGCATATTGCATTTACATCAAAACTTTCATTTGTAGATGTTTCGGAAAATAGCATGTTTAATGTGGTATCAACTTGCAGTTATGGAAATACACCTGATAACGCGAAAATAGCCACTCAGCGTAAAATCAAAGAACAAGAACTCAAAGATTCAGGTATAACCGGAGATAATATAGCATTTGAAATCAAGAACTGGTCATTACATGATGCACAAAGGTTATACTTGCCTGATAGTTTTGACTTTACTATCAAGACAATAGGTGTATTTACTTGCAAGGAAATTATTCAACGAGCATGTGACAAGATGGTAGAGAAATTAACGAATGTGCAAACCATATTTGATAAAGGGTCTCCTGATATTAGTGATACGAATAGCACGATAAAGAATGGATTTGATATTAAATTACACAATGAGGATTATACTATAGGTATGATTGTTCAATATTTGGCATTCGTTAAATATTACGAAGAAGCAAAGACAATGACTTATTGTGCCGCAAAAAAACTTCATCCACATGATACATTTATTATGATTAAATTGGGATACACAGAGGAGACAAATCGTGGCCATGTTATTGAAAATATGATTAGTATAACACAAACAGGCACAGAAATGTTCAAACGTCTTCGACAAATGTTCTAAGATAATAGTTAGTTATTGTATTTAGTTTATTGTTTGAAATATAGATATCAAACAATAAAAATATTCTACATTATGTGTTTATACATATTTTTACTGGGGAACAAACATTGTATTAAACAATAATGGAATATCCAGATCATTAACATAATCAACTACATCTTCGTAACTAATATGTCCTCGAATCGGTTGATAATATTGTTTGTAAATCCCATGTAACTTATACATATGTGTACGAAAGTTTGCAGGATACTCAGAAAGGGACTTGGCTTTAGATATAAAACAGTCTATATATAGCATGTGCATACAGTTGATATAATCACCCAATATGTGATTATACTCGGAAAATAATTGATAGTTCTCTGGATAATAATGAAGATATTCTTGAATACGTTGTTCTCGATGTAGAGTTAAAAATAAAAGTCGTAGATCGGCAAAGTTTCCCCGTAGGTCTTTTACAAAATTATATTCTTCAGGAATGATTTTTGTACGTAAGTTTGTAATTGGACAACGAATCATATATCCCTTTGTCAATGTTCCATCTGGAGAATGTCCTTTGACCATTTGTTCAAGTTGTTCGTAAGTGTCTATCATAAAACTCTTAGGAAACTTTACAGTAGAATTAATAAATACAGACATTGTATTAATATCGGCACGACATAAACGGGTAATATTATATTGTGTGACTTGTGGAGTAATAAGATCTTGGAACAACCCATCTAAGACTATACTGGGGAGTGGATGATGCAATTGGAATACATCTGTAAGATACAATTCAGGTTCATTCACATATGACACCACTCTATTTTCAGGATGACGCATAACGAAACTATAACAACATGATTTATCTAATAGTTCTGTATTGATATTTGTTTTCATAAAAGTTTCTTTAAACATATCTCCAAATGTTCTCTGTGTATAATTGTTAGAATAACGATAAAAAGAATTATCTGCACCAATTGATTTCCGCGTGGAAATATGCCATCCCCCACCAAGGATACTATGATCATTATCATTTGATACTAATTGTGCATCATAATATACATTCATCATTGTACCGTCAATAAACTCATCTATCATAAGAACTGATAAATCAGGATATTTATTTCTGAAATCATCGTATGCCATTGCCTTAGGAGGAGCAAAACAGATAATTTTGTCTTCAGCATTGAAAATAATAGAACGAAACAATCCTAGTGTTGTTATCGTTTCATTTTTTACAGTATTTTTCTTATATGTAACCATTTTATTTCCATTATTTGTTTGTTCAGAATTACTTACTATCTTTAATCCGCATTTTGATTTAGATGTATTTTCATTTCCGTTTAGCAAGTCTGAACACTCTAACTCTTTTAATACATCGTGTAATAAATACGTAGGTTGAACTTGTGTGTTGGTCATCATACTCATCTACATTACTTTTATGATTCTCTCTATATCTATTACCAACAATCGTCAATGCTGATACTATATTAATTCACGAACATTGTCTTGTATATGCTAATAAGTATATCAGTAAGATATTAAATCTCTGGTAATTATAGGAATGGCAAGTGACACATCTGGTTCTACTACACCCAAAGAAAGATCCACACAATTAAAGTTATCGGACGTGATCCGTATTGTTGCTCCAGAAAATGAGTTATTTAATCACCAACTATTTTTCATTGACTACATCGATGAAGAGAAAATTCACTTAGTGAATATGGACTCTATGTCTATACTTAAACTTAGAATACATGAAGGTGGTATTCTAGGTGATGGAACCATTCAAGAAATTGTAGTGGTTTCTCGTGCAAAACTAGAGGGATATGCCAGACAACATGACCTTGTTGTCGGGAAATGGATAGATGTTTATTTTGATGGACCTACTCCAGCAGTTATTACTGGAGAGATTACAAATCTTGAATTAGATATGATTGAAGTACGTGTCTATAATGGACAAGAAGAAGTAGATCCGGAATATTTATATTTTAACTTCGATTATAAAGGCCTCCCACAAGAGGTTAATATTAATCGTATTGAGTTAAGACCCCCCATAGAAGAAGAACCTTTACCTTTACCTCTAGAAGAAGAACCTTCCGATAATATTGAGGCTGATAGGTCAGACGATGATTTAGATGAAACTCAAGAAGATGAAGTTGCTATAGATAAGGAAGATATTGAACTAGAAGAACAGGATAGCGACCTAGAAGAAGGTGAAATTCGTGAAGATAAACCTATATCGGATGTTTATGCTAAAAACAAGACAACTCTAGGAGAATATATAATTACTGCCAAAGAACGTAATCTTGGTGCATACCTTGATGCAGTAACTACAATGCGAAAGGTAGATGAATCCAAAGAAAGATACACTCTAACTGCCCAAACAGAAGACCTTTTGGATGACCTTATAATGAAACAAGAAGAGGGAAGAAAGGGATTTAGAAGTACCAATAACCTAGCCATTGAGATTGAACGATTTACTCAATTGAGAGAGACATTCTCTCTAATGGATAAATACTTTAATGTGACAGGGGTCAAGTTAAACACGGACAATTGGAAGCCGGTCGTAGATGATATATTACATATGCAGTATAATCTTCGATGGGTTGTTCCCGTAACCAAGGCGGTACAAAATATGTACGATGTAACTATTCCTCCTGATGAAGAAATCAGTGATGTTCATAATTTTAATTTCATGAGCGATCTTGATACGGTTCTTCGAACAACAATAGAAGGATATACAAATGGAACAGATAGCGATGTTATAAACAAGTATCGTCAATACATGATGGGACTGAATAGGTTTTTCTCTCCTTTTGATGAACCCAGTGTTGAAGACACAGATATAATTAGCATGGTTACATCACCTATAGATCAGTATGCTATCATGAATAATTTTAACAATTTTAGTTCATCATGTGTTTCTAATGCAACAGACTCTAACATAACAACAACCCGAATGAATAAACATCAGTACTTATCTCCAACAAAGTTACCTGTAACTAGAGATCCTAATATGTCTAAGATAGAGAGAACACATTTAAGTTCAGTGGATTCTGGTGATGCTATGGCGATTCGCTCCATTATGACTCTCCCATATTCTATTGCTCAGTTTTCAATAATAGATCGCCCAACTTCATCTATCGATAAGAAATGTCATAATAGCACTCTTTTTCCAACTTATTTCAAAACATTAGGACGTAAAACCAAGATTCACAACGTTGTTATTGATAATGATGCTACAATTTCGAAATACAACAACCATACGTATCATAACTTTACTAACTATCATTTAGGCTCAGACATGACAAATATACAATTCAAGGATTATCTCGATAGTATAATTCCTACAACGCAACAACTAATTGATATGGTTGCACCCCATGCAACAGATAAATTAAATTTCCATGATTTTATGTCAGTTCTAGGACCATATAGTATATATTCCAATGACATTACTAACTCTCATTATGCTAGTATTCAAAAATATGTAAACAAAAACATATCACGGTTCTTAGATGATAAAAAGGGACGATGGAAAATACTAGGACGTATTAATGGAATGAAACACTCTAACCAACTATCTACAAAAGCAATTATTGATATTATTAATGAGAATGATCGTCAGTATATTGAAAGCCAATATAATCAGTCAGGACTTAATTATTCAAATAGTGAGTTGCTATCAAAAATGATTCATTTGGATTATGGTATGTCTTTAACAGATGTTATTTCACGTAACTCAACTGCTATTCTTGTTCATGACAAGGTAGATTTAATGTTAGACATTTTTAGAGGTGATGACAATACTAAACAAGGAAAACAAGATGAAAAGGCTACTACCGATAATGCAAATGATAAGTGTAAAATGGTTGTGATATCTAAACAGTATTTTACCGAAAAAGAGTTACAAGAAGATAACAAGACAATGGTCTATTTTGATAAAAAATACGACGACACACTGTATTCAATGTTAACCAAACCCAATGAATCGTATTCCACTACTGTGGAAAAGTTTGATGCAGAATATACGCAAATGACCCCTGAAAACTTTTTTATGTTTATCCGACAAAAGGTTCGTGGATTGAGACCCAACTCAGTTTCAGATCAGGAAGTTGATTATCTCACTGAAACACTTATAACAGGTAAGAAGCGTGTTCGTGATGGCGACTATGCATTATTACATGATAATACAAGTGGTTCTGTGCTTTATTTCAAACGTGTAAATAATTCATGGAAATTGGACCAAGATATGACAAACCATTTGCCTACTGACAACGCGGCTCTTAACTGTTCTTTGGAACCAGACTGTGTATATAATGACATTAATGATAAATGTGAATCTATCTCAGATTCCAAATCTGCTATGCATGAAAATATTTTAAAAGAAATCATTAATCGTTTTGATGAAAAACTTACATCTAGTGCAGAGGAATTACAAAAGTATTTGTCAGACCGAGTTCAACGTAGTGACCATATTATCAAGGTTTTGAAGTCACGTAGAACGCAAGAGATTTGCAAATATGATTTAAAACAATACAAAATTGGTGCCGAATTAATTGCAAGCGGTGAGACACAAGTTACTCCACGCTCTCCTCATTTAGAACTCAAAGACAAAATATTAGCACAAAAGGATCTAACAATGAAATATTCAGATTTAATCCATTTTATTAATCGTTACACTGAAGAGTGTGTTGATAGTGATAAATGCAATCTTAATGGTGGATATGGACACAGATGGCGATACTGTAAAGAAACCAAAACTAAACTAATACCAGTATTTTTACATGAACTAGCACTAGCATGGATGGATGATACACATGATTATTCACGACCTACATATCAACATACACTCCAACGTATTATTCGTGAGATTGGTGCAGAGAGTGATGATGGAGCGTATTGGGTAGACAAGCATAGCGGTATTACAATTTCTCGAAAAGATTTTGATACAGATGAAGGATTTGAAAATGGTCGTAAAATAGTAAGTCGTGCAGTTGCTGAAGAGGATTTTGAATCACGCTATATGCGCGAAGTGCGCCAAGCACATTCTACAGTTGTAAAATATATTACACCTGAAACAAAGATTATGTTCAGAATAACCAGCGCTGTAGCAGGATTTATGAACATTAGTCTTTCATCACAAATGGAGTTTATCGTAAAACTGGCATCATCTACTCTTATGACACGAGGCATATTACCAACAGAGGCAGAATATAAGCGATCGATCGCAGCCAAATCCAAAGATGGTCATAAAAGTCGTCCTTAT